>CEUZ01054369.1_pt1 | contig 14357 bp, 11 predicted proteins | sample 361511 | NCBI WGS metagenome assembly CEUZ01 (sample SAMEA2622822, study PRJEB7988) | marine metagenome | biome: marine biome (ENVO:00000447); feature: surface water layer (ENVO:00002042); material: "saline water (ENVO:00002010), including plankton (ENVO:xxxxxxxx)" | depth 5 m
GTGGTCACACTGTTGGTGCCGGTGTAGTAACTGAGATTGTAGAATAGGGGCTTTGAATGGCTGGTAATAGCAAGCGGGCGATCATTCAGCTGGAAAGTACAGCTGGCACTGGATACCGTTATACGGTCACCAAGAGTAAGCGTCTGCATCCAGGACGGGTGGAATACCGTAAATATGACCCCGTTGTGCGTAAGCACGTCATTTTCAAAGAGACCAAATAGATCTTCTTGATTGGATTCCGGCCGTATAGTTACGGCCGGGGTTCATCATTTACATAGGAGTGTAGCTCAATTGGTAGAGCACCGGTCTCCAAAACCGGGGGTTGCAGGTTCAAGTCCTGTCACTCCTGCAAAACCTTCCGAATATATCGGATTGATTAGAAATAAATGAATAGAATTAAAAAATTTTTTTCCGACGTAAAATTTGAAATGAAAAAAGTATCCTGGCCAAAGTGGGATGAATTAAAAGGATCCACTTTTGTTGTGATATCCTTCTCCATTTTGATTAGTATTTTTTTGTTTTTTATTGATCGGATTCTAGCAACGGTAATCCAGGTGGTGCTTTAATCTATGAATTGGTTTACGCTTAGAGTCATCTCAGGAAAAGAGAAAAAAGTCCGTGACAATCTTTTGTTTGAATTGGATTATCAAAACCTTTCTGAAGAGGTGGAAAATATTCTTGTACCTGCTGAAAATATCGTCGAAATGAAAGAAGGTAAAAAGAAGGTAAAAGAAAAGGTCTTTTTCCCTGGATATATTTTGATTCATATGAGTGATTCAAAAGAAGCGAAATACCTAGTAGAAAACACCAGCGGGGTCATCAGTTTTGTAGGCCCAAATGGGAAACCGCAGGCACTCAAAGAGGATGAAGTCACACGTATTTTGGGTGAGGTTGAAGGCCGTGAAGGACAAGAAGTGGTTATGGCGCCTTATGTGGTTGGTGATTCGGTTAAAGTTACGGATGGTCCATTCGCAGAATTCACGGGGTTTGTGAATGAAGTAAATGCAGAAAAACAAAAAGTGAAGGTCTCTGTGAGTATTTTTGGTAGACCGACGCCAATTGAATTAGATTTTTTACAGGTAGAACTAGAGAAATAGGCTAAATAATGGCAAAAAAAGTTTCAGGATTTATAAAGTTGCAGATTTCTGCCGGCCAGGCAAATCCGGCGCCTCCTGTTGGTCCAGCATTGGGTCAGCATGGAGTGAATATTATGGAGTTTTGTAAAGCGTTTAATGCGACAACTCAAGATCAGGCAGGTATGATTATTCCTGTGGTGATCACCGTGTATGCAGATCGCAGTTTTACTTTTATTACCAAAACGCCCCCTGCAGCAGTTTTATTGAAGAAAAAAGCAGGAGTCCCGAAAGGCTCGGGTGAGCCAAACCGGGAAAAAGTGGGTAAGGTTTCAGAGCAGGATCTTCGTGAAATTGCAGAAATTAAAATGAAAGATTTAAATGCCAATTCGGTTGAAATGGCTATGGAAATGATTCGTGGAACTGCCCGAAGTATGGGCTTAGAGGTGCAAGGCTAATGCAAATTTCAAAAAATAAAAAATCAGCCAATGAAAAGTTAGACCGCATGAAAGAGTATTCACTCGAAGATGCGGTTAAGCTGATGAAAGAAGTCAAGTATTCCAAATTTGATGAATCGGTAGATTTGGCTATTAATTTAGGTGTAGATCCACGTCATGCAGATCAAAATATTCGTGTAACTACAACACTGCCCCATGGTACAGGTAAAGAGGTAAAGGTGTTGGTTGTGACTCAAGGGCCAAAAGAAAAAGAAGCTCAAGATGCGGGTGCAGATTATGTTGGTAAAGAATATTTAGAAAAGCTTAAAGGCGGTTGGGATGATGTGGATAAAGTGATCGCCACACCCGACATGATGCCTGAGTTGGGAAAGCTGGGTAAAGTGTTAGGACCAAAAGGATTGATGCCCAATCCAAAAAGTGGCACCGTCACCATGGATGTTGCCAATGCGGTAAAAGAATTAAAAGCAGGGAAGATCGAAATTCGTGTAGAAAAAACAGGTATTGTTCATACTCAGTGCGGGAAAAGTTCTTTTGAGGAAACTGCCCTGGTTGAAAATATCCGTGCGATCTATGATACTGTTATGAAAGCCAAGCCGGCTTCGGTAAAAGGGACTTATTTTAAAAAGATGAGTGTCTCTTCTACTATGGGGCCTGGAATAAAAGTTGATCAAGGAAGCATTAGGTAAGCAAATGCCCAATACAAAAAATATTCAACAAGTAGAAGAATTGACAGATAAGCTCGGTAGAGCCAAAGCTGTTTATATTACTGAATATCTTGGACTTAATGTTGAAGATATCACAGCACTTCGTCGTGAATTTCATGCCAATGATGTTGAATTTAAAGTGACCAAAAACACTTTATTAAAGCTGGCAGCGAAAAACAATGAACTGGATGGATTGGATGAATACTTAAGTGGTTCGACTGCGGTTGCACTTTCTTATGAAGATCCAACCAGTCCGGCGCGGGTGTTAAAACAATTCACAAAAGATCATGATTTGCCTGAAGTTAAAGGCATCGTGTTCGATGGGGATGTCATGGCAGGCAGCGAATTCAAACGGATTGCTGATTTGCCGACCAAAGATCAATTGCTGGCCCAACTGGCGGCATTATTGAGTTCCCCAATGACAAAATTGGTATGGGGATTGAAATCACCCATGACCGATGTGGGCAATGCATTAAGTAATTTAAAAGATCAAAAAACTAATTAAGACTAAAAAAGGAGCAATGACAATGGCTGATACAAGCAGAGCCGATGTGCTAACCTATCTCGAAAATGCCAATATGATGGAAATCTCTGAACTCATCGGAGAGATTGAAGAAAAATTTGGTGTAACTGCTGCAGCGCCTGTTGCTGCGGTTGCTGCTGCACCCGCTGGCGGTGGCGAAGCAGCTGCTGAAGAAAAAGATGAATTTGATGTTGTATTGACATCTGCTGGTTCATCCAAAATAAACGTGATTAAGGTCGTACGTACCATCACTAGCCTTGGTTTGAAAGAAGCCAAAGAATTAGTTGATAGTGCACCGAAGGCAATTAAAGAAGGTGTTGCCAAAGCAGAAGCCGAAGAGTTGAAAGGTCAACTCGAAGAAGCTGGCGCTTCAGTCGAATTGAAATAAATTGGCTAAAGCCCCTAATCTTTTTAAAAGATATCAAATTTTACTTTTCCACTTTTACCAGGGAGGCTTAATTGGCTGCCATAACCAATCCGTACGCCGAACGCACGACGTTCGAAAAGACGAAATCTGAGATTGAATTTCCTGACCTGCTTGCTGTGCAGGTTGATGCATTTCAATCCTTCATCCAAGAGCACGTTCCTGAAGATGAACGGCTGAATATCGGACTTGAAGAAGTATTTAAAAATGTATTTCCGATTGAAGATTCTCATCGGAACTATATCCTAGAATATAAAAGTTATTTTCTAGGACTTCCTAAATACACCCCGGAAGAATGCATGGATCGGGGATTAACTTATTCGGTCCCATTAAAAGCACGACTGATTCTTCATATTACCAATGAAGATGATCGTAGTAAATTCGATCAATCCATTGAGCAGGAAGTATATTTTGGTAACATTCCAAATATGACCAATAAAGGTACTTTTGTGATTAATGGTGCCGAACGGGTCATTGTTTCGCAACTTCAGCGGTCTCCCGGTGTGTTCTTTGATCAATCGATTCACCCCAATGGAACCAAATTATATCAAGCACGGATTATTCCGTTCCGCGGTTCTTGGATTGATTTTACAACGGATATTAATGATTGTATTTTTTCAATTATTGACCGACGTCGGAAATTTCCTGTTACAATGCTGCTTCGCGCCTTAGGGTATTCAACCAATGCAGATATTTTCCGTGCATTCGGTTGTATTGAAAAAGTGAATTTGCGTTCAAATAAAATATCAAAAGCGATTGGTTCTACTGTCGTTGAGGACGTGATTGATCAAGAGACTGGTGAAATCTTTATAGAAGGTGGCGCTGAGCTTACCCAGGATACAATTGATGAGCTAAAAGCAACAAAAATCAAATCCATTGAAGTGGTTAACCAAAATAAAGACTTCCATTCTATGATGTTATTAAACACCATGGTGAAGGATCCAAGTAAAAATACTGAAGAAGCACTAAGTATAGTGTATCAATTGCTCCGTTCAGGCGAACCGCCAAACTTGGAAACAGCGCAGAAATTTATAGAGCGCATTTTCTTTAATCCGAAAAAATATGATTTAGGTGAAGTCGGGCGATATCGCTTAAATCAGCAGTTCGGATTGAAGGTCCCGGTTGAAGAAACAGTATTAACCATGGATGATATCATTCAGGTGGTGAATTTCCTTGTGGATATGCGTAAAGGTGAGCGTGGCTCTGATGATATTGATCATTTGGGCAATCGCCGTGTTAAGTCTATTGGTGAACAGCTTACGAACCAGTTTTCTGTAGCATTGAGCCGAATGCTCCGTACGATTTATGAGCGCATGAATCTTCGCGAGCAGGAATCTATCACACCACAGGATTTAATTAACTCCCGCGTTGTGACCACTGTGATTAATACATTTTTTGGCACGAGTCAAATGTCACAGTTTGGTGATCAAACAAACCCATTGGCAGAAGTCACCCATAAGCGTCGTATTTCTGCATTGGGACCCGGTGGATTGACGCGTGAACGTGCAGGATTTGAAGTCCGTGATGTTCACTACACACACTATGGCAGGTTATGTCCTATTGAAACGCCTGAGGGGCCAAACATTGGTTTAATTTCATCTTTGGCATTATTGGCAAAAGTCAACCGCCATGGATTCATCGAAGCACCTTATAGAAAAGTGAATGTTAAGGATGGTAATGCGTTTGCCACCCATAATGTTCAGTATTTATCTGCAGATGATGAAGATCGGGTAATGATTGCGCAATCCGATGAGGATCTGGATAAAAACGATAAACTTACTGGTGACCATATTCGTGCGCGGATTAAAGGTGACTTTCCCATTGTAACACCAGATCAAGTTCAGTTTATGGATGTGGCACCAAACCAGATTTTATCTGTGGCCGCTTCATTGATTCCATTCTTAGAACATGATGATGCGAACCGTGCATTGATGGGATCCAATATGCAGCGCCAAAGTGTGCCGCTGATGAAGCCTGATTCACCCATTGTGGGTACCGGATTGGAAACTAAAGTTGCGGTGGATTCACGCGCAGCTGTCGTGGCACCCGTCAATGGACGTATTTATTCTGTTGATGCAGAAAAAATTGTTATTCGTACTTATGATGTGCCTGAAGATTTGACCCTGATTGAAGGTGAAAATCTGGTCACAGTTGAATTAAGAAAATTTAAACGAACCAACCAAAATACGGCACAAAACCAACGCCCCATCGTCTCCGAAGGCGAACGAGTTGAAGCAGGCCAGCCGATTGCAGATGGTACCTCCACCCAAAATGGCGAATTGGCTTTGGGTCGTAACGTAACCGTTGCATTCATGCCTTGGCGTGGATACAATTTTGAGGATGCGATTGTCATTAGTGAGCGTATGGTAAAAGAAGATCTTTTTACCAGCGTCCATGTGAATGAAATTGAGCTTGAAGTGCGTGATACCAAACGCGGTGAAGAAGAATTGACTGCAGAAATTCCAAACGTAGGTGAAGATGCTACGAAAGAATTGGATGACCGCGGTATAATTCGTGTAGGTGCAAAAGTACGTGATGGCGACATCCTGATTGGCAAAGTAACGCCAAAAGGTGAAACTGATCCTACGCCTGAAGAAAAACTTCTCCGGGCCATTTTTGGCGAAAAAGCTGGTGAAGTGAAAGATGCTTCCAAACGGGCGGATCCTGGTGTGAACGGTGTGGTTATTAATACTAAATTATTTGAAAAACGCAGTAAGACTGCCCGTGCCGAAGAAAAGAAAAATATTCTTGAACTGCAGAAGGGTACTGCCATTCGCAAGAAGGAATTGAAAGAATCCAGAGATGTGAAATTGATGGATTTATTAAAGGATCAAGTTTCTGATGGGATTCGCGACATTTCCTCCGGACGGACCTTAATTAAAAAAGGCACAAAGCTTACCGCCAAACGTTTAAACAGCTATAACTTGGAGCGTTTTGCGCAAGATTTGTCTTGGGTAGAGGATAAACAGGCATGGCGGAAAATTAAGGCAGTGTGGCGTTCTTTCTGGAAAGAATGGCGTATCATTGAAGAAACCTTAGACAGGAAAGTCTTTAAGTTGAGAATTGGTGATGAACTGCAGCCTGGTATTTTGAAGCTGGCCAAAGTAGATATTGCCAATAAACGTAAAATTCAGGTCGGTGATAAGATGGCCGGCCGTCATGGTAACAAAGGGATTATCGCAACAGTTGTGCCGGAAGAAGATATGCCATTCCTTGAAGATGGTACACCAGTTGATGTGGTACTGAACCCCTTGGGTGTGCCTTCTAGAATGAATCTGGGTCAGCTCTATGAAACCATGTTAGGTTGGGCCGGAGACATTATGGGTGTGAAATACTCAACACCAGTATTTAATGGTGCAACACCGGCTGAGGTAGAAGTTGAAATGAAAAAAGCTGGTCTACCGCTCGCGGGTAAAACAACACTTATTGATGGTCGTACCGGTGAAGAATTAGAAAACCCTGTTACCGTTGGTGTGATTTACATGATGAAGTTGAGTCATATGGTAGACGACAAAATGCATGCAAGATCTACCGGGCCTTACTCTTTGGTTACTCAACAACCATTGGGCGGTAAAGCACAGTTTGGCGGTCAGCGTTTCGGTGAAATGGAATGCTGGGCATTAGAAGCATATGGTGCTGCACATACTTTGCAGGAAATACTCACAGTGAAATCAGACGATGTGGATGGCCGGTCAAAGGTCTATAATGCAATCGTTAAGGGTGAGGATTTACCTCCATTTGGCGTTCCGGAGTCGTTTAACGTACTCATTAAGGAATTGCAGGGACTTGGCTTAGACATCGAATTAGATTAAGGGAGAATTGTTTTGACCTTCATTCAAACTAATAAATTAGATACCAGTAAAGGTTTTTCATCCATCACCATTGGACTGGCCTCGCCAGAAGGTATACTGCAGAAATCCTATGGTGAAATTTTAAAACCTGAAACCATTAATTATCGCTCATATAAACCGGAAAAAGATGGCCTATTCTGCGAAAAGATATTTGGACCAGTTAAAGACTATGAATGCCATTGTGGTAAATATAAAGGAATCCGCTATCGCGGTATTATTTGTGATCGCTGTGGCGTAGAAGTCACACGCAAAAAAGTACGCCGCGAACGTATGGGACATATCACCCTAGCCGTACCCGTTGTTCATATTTGGTATTTGCGATCCATTCCTTCGAAACTCAGTTACTTGGTTGGTATCAGTACAAAACATCTTGAGCAAGTCGTTTATTACGAAAAATTCTTGGTGATTGAACCGGGGAAAAGTGATAAAGAACAATTTGAGATGATTGATGAGGGCGAATACCTTGAATTAGAACGTCAGTTTGGTTTTGATGCTGTATCTGAAGAAGATCGGGATAATGAAGATTTCTTTTATGCGACAATGGGCGGTGAAGCATTAAAAGAAATGCTTTCTCGGATGAATTTAGTTGAATTGCGTCGTGAATTAGAAGATGTGCTTAAGAATTCCAAATCAAAGCAAAAACGCGAAGAAGCCCTTAAACGATTAAAAGTTGTCAAATCCTTTTTGGTCGATCTTTCAACGGTGAAAAGAATTAATAAGCCGGAATGGATGATTGTATCCATTCTGCCAGTGATACCACCGGAATTGCGTCCTCTCGTTCCTTTGGATGGTGGTCGATTTGCTGCATCAGACCTGAATGATTTATATCGTCGAATCATTATTCGGAATACCCGTCTAAAACAATTGATGGAAATCAAAGCACCGGATGTCATTCTTAGAAATGAAAAACGGATGCTTCAAGAATCTGTGGATGCATTGTTTGATAATAACCGTCGTAAAACTGCGATTCGTAGTGGTACGAGACGTCCATTGAAATCGATTTCAGATATGATTCGAGGTAAAACCGGTCGATTCCGTCAGAATCTACTTGGTAAACGTGTGGATTATTCCGGTCGTTCTGTTATTGTAGTTGGCCCAGAATTGCAGCTCCACGAATGTGGTCTGCCGAAGAATATGGCGCTTGAATTATTTAAGCCCCACATGATTAATGAATTGATGGCCCGTGGTTATGCCCAAACGCCACGAAGTGCCAAACTCATGATTGAGGATAAGGACCCCATTGTATATAAGGTTCTTGAATACGTAGTGCAGGATCACCCTGTGCTGTTGAACCGTGCACCAACCTTGCACAGGTTAGGTATTCAGGCATTCCAACCGGTGTTGGTTGATGGAAAAGCACTTCGAATTCATCCATTGGTATGTTCTGCATTTAATGCGGACTTTGATGGCGACCAAATGGCTGTCCACGTGCCCCTGTCTCTAGCGGCACAAATGGAAGCACGCATCTTGATGCTTTCCAGTCATAACATTCTTCACCCTGCAAATGGCAAACCATTGGCATTGCCTTCTCAGGATATGGTGTTGGGAACATATTATCTTACGCGTAGACGTAAAGGTGCCAAAGGTGAAGGTAAAGCATTCGGTTCATACGATGAAGTGTTGTTAGCTTATGAAAACAAGGCTATTGATGTGAATGCCACTATTAATGTGCGTCACAGTGGAAATTGGTATAAAGGTACTACTGTTGGTCGTGTCATTGTGAATTCAATTCTTCCAGAGGAAATGGATTACGTGGATGATATGATTGATAAAAAACGATTGAGTAAACTGGTCAATGAAACCTACCTCATTGCTGGAAACCAAAAGACAGTCATATTCCTTGATAAGCTGAAAAACCTTGGTTTTGAAGCTGCAACCCGAGCCGGATTATCCATTGCGGTTAGTGATATTCTAATTCCTGAAACAAAGGATGAGATTATAAAATCAGCACAACAAGAAGTGGATGGAATCCAAAATAAATTTAAAAGGCACGTCCTTACTGATGGTGAACGCTATAATAAAGTGATTGACGTTTGGACCCATGCAACCAATACGGTTGCAACCACCATGATGGACGGCATGAAGTCAAGTGACCAAGGGTTTAACCCGGTCTATATGATGGCAGACTCAGGTGCTCGTGGTTCCCAGGATCAGATTAAACAGTTGGCCGGTATGCGTGGATTGATGGCGAAGCCAAAGAAATCCATGACTGGGGGTAAAGGTGAAATTATTGAATCGCCCATTACGTCCAACTTTAAAGAAGGTCTGTCTGTGCAAGAGTATTTTATCTCTACTCACGGTGCACGTAAAGGTTTGGCCGATACGGCCCTGAAAACAGCAGACGCTGGATACCTTACCCGTCGTTTAGTTGACGTAGCTCAGGATGTGGTTATATCTGAAAACGATTGTGGCACTATTAATGGTATTCTCGCAGATGACTTGAAAGAAGGGGAAGATATTATCGAACCACTTTCAGAGCGAGTCTTGGGTCGAACCTTATTGGAAGACTTTATAGAAGATGGTAAAGTGAAAATTAAATCCGGAACAATGATTCGAGATGAAGAAGCGAAAGTCGTTTCTGATAGTAATATTGAGTCACTTAGTATCCGTTCGGTATTAACCTGTGAATCCCTTCGCGGTGTGTGTGCCAAATGTTATGGTTGGAATCCATCTAATCATAAACTTGTTGATCTGGGTACCTCTGTTGGAATTCAGGCTGCCCAAAGTATTGGTGAACCAGGAACGCAGCTTACACTTCGGACTTTTCATATTGGTGGTACGGCAACCCGTATTATTGAGCAATCTGAGATGCATACAAAACGGGCCGGTGTGGTTAAATATTCTGAAAATCTGGAAGTGGCTGAAGCTAAAGATGAATCAGGAATTCTTGTTACACGTTGTATGGTTCGTCATGCAAAACTTTCAATTACGAATAAGGAAGGTCGTTCTGCCACAGAATATAATGTGCCCTATGGTGCCAACTTAAATGTAGGTGACGGTGAAAAGGTAGAAGCAGGCACAATCTTGTTCCAATGGGACCCTTATACAGATGTAATTCTTGCCCGTCAGACCGGTATTGTTGCGTTAAAAGATTTTATCGAAAATGAAACATACCAGGTTGAAGCCGTTGAGGGTGGTAAAAAGCAAATGGTCATTGTTGAATCTAAAGACCGTAACTTGAGCCCCCATGTTGAAATTATTGACCAAAATGGTAAAATTCTAGCTGGTGGAACGATTCTGCCGGTAACAGCAAACCTTGTTGTTCGCCAAGGTCATAAAGTGAAGCGCGGCCAAACGTTGGTGAAAATTCCGAGAACAATTGGTAAATCAAGAGATATCACCGGTGGATTGCCTCGGGTAACCGAATTGTTTGAAGCGCGTAAACCATCCGATCCTGCAGTGGTAACTGAAATTGACGGATTGGTCAAATTTGGCGAAACCAAGCGTGGTGTACGTAAGATCATTGTTGAAGGTGTGGATGAAGTAGCGAAGACCTATTCCATTCCTTATGGAAAACATGTGGTAGTTCACGAAGGTGACCGCATCACGGCAGGTACATCTTTATGTGAAGGCAGTATTTCACCTGCAGATATTTTGAAAATTTTAGGTCCGAATAAAGTTCGCGAATATCTTGTGAATGAAATTCAGGAAGTGTACCGTCTGCAAGGCGTAAAAATTGATGATAAACACATCGAAGTCATTGTTCGTCAGATGATGCAGAAGGTTAGCATTGATGAAGTGGGTGATTCTCACTTCTTACCGAAGGACCGTATTAATAGAGCTGAATTCTTTGAAACCAATGAAAAACTCAAAGGAATGGTCGTCGTTACTAACGCCGGAAATTCTGAGTTAGAGGAAGAAATATTGGTGGACAAGAAAGAGTATGCAGAAATCAATAGAGCCTTAAAAGAGGACGGCAAAACGCCAGCGAAGTCGCGCAAAGCGAAACCAGCGACGTTTGAGCCGTTGCTCATGGGTATTACTCAGGCCTCTCTGAACACGGAAAGCTTTATTTCAGCTGCATCATTCCAGGAGACAACGCGTGTATTGACGGATGCTTCCACATCCGGTAAAACTGATTATCTCCGGGGATTAAAAGAAAATGTTGCAGTGGGGCGCTTGATTCCAGCGGGATCGGGGTCGCCTCACTTGAAAAATATTTATGTTTCTGCCCCTGATTTAGCACAAAATGATGAATCAGAGATATCTGAAACTGAAGTTACTCCTGAAGTAGCATAAAAAAGAAATCGACATAAATATCAATTGCTAACCAGTTCATGACTATCGTAATTTTATAAGCTTTTATGGAAATGATATGCCGACGATAAACCAATTAATTCGCCAAGGAAGGAAGCGGGTGAAGAAGAAAAGTGCTTCACGAGCTTTAAAAGGCAATCCGCAAAAACGCGGGGTATGCACAAGGGTGTATACAACAACCCCGAAAAAACCGAACTCAGCACTGCGTAAGGTGGCTCGTGTTCGCCTAACCAATGGAATTGAAGTTACCGCTTACATTCCAGGAGAAGGACACAATTTGCAGGAGCACTCTATTGTTCTAATTGAAGGTGGACGAGTAAAGGATTTGCCCGGTGTTCGATACCACATCGTTCGTGGCACATTGGATACTGCTGGCGTTTCTGATAGAAAAACAAGCCGTTCACGTTACGGTGCTAAACGGCCTAAAGCATAATTATGAGAAGAAGAAGACCAGAAAAAAGAGAAATTTTACCGGATCCAATTTATGGGGATTTGGAAATAGCTAAGTTCATGAATTACCTGATGCTGAGTGGTAAAAAAGGTGTTTCTGAACAAATATTTTACGGTGCAATGGATACAGTAAAGTCCCGCACAAAAAAAGACGGCGTTGAAATTTTTAAATTAGCTGTTAAGAATGCAGCGCCCATGCTGGAAGTAAAGTCCCGCAGAATTGGCGGTGCAAACTATCAGGTTCCTATCGAAGTGCCAAAGCATAGACAGTTTTTCCTGGCTGCCCATTGGATTATCAATTCCGCAAGAAGTCGATCTGGTCGCTCTATGGCGGATAGATTAGCTGCAGAATTGATTTCAGCCGCAAATAACGAAGGTGGTGCGATTAAGAAAAAAGAAGATACCCACCGTATGGCAGATGCTAACCGCGCATTTGCTCATTTTAGATAAGATATATTTCCATGAAGAATATTTCATTAGACAGCGTTCGTAATATTGGGATTATGGCTCATATTGATGCCGGTAAAACCACATTAACAGAGCGTGTGCTGTATTATACTGGTCGTACACATAAAATTGGTGAGGTCCATGATGGTGGAGCCACTATGGATTGGATGGAACAGGAAAAAGAGCGTGGTATTACCATTACTTCTGCTGCAACCACGGCAATTTGGGATAATCATCGTATCAATATTATTGATACACCTGGTCACGTTGATTTTACTGTAGAGGTCGAACGCTCTCTCAGGGTGTTGGATGGTTCTTGCGCTGTTTTTTGTGCGGTGGGTGGTGTCGAGCCTCAGAGTGAAACGGTTTGGCGCCAAGCAGATAAATATGGTGTGCCTCGGATAGCATTCGTCAATAAGATGGATCGTATTGGTGCTGACTTTTATCATGTATTGGAAATGATTAAAGCGAGATTGGGCGCAAACCCGTTGCCTATCGTACTGCCAATTGGTGCTGGTGATATTTTTACAGGTATCATCGATTTATTGACCATGAAGGCGATCTTGTATAATGAGTCTTCATTGGGTGCCCATTTCGAAATTAGTGAAATCCCGAGTGACATGTTGGAAGAAGCAGAAAAATGGCGTCATCATTTAATTGAAGAAACCGCCAGTTATGACGAGCATCTACTTGAAAAGTATTTAGCAGAAGAAGAAATAACGGTTGATGAACTAAAAGCTGCGATTCGCAAAGGTTGTCTGGACAATACATTTGTACCTACCCTTTGTGGTTCAGCGTTCAAAAACAAAGGTGTTCAACGATTATTGGATGCTGTAAATGATTTCTTGCCTTCGCCTCTAGATATTGGCGCCATCAAAGGATTCGACCCATATGATTCTGATGTTGAATTGTCTCGCAAACCGAGTGAAGATGACCCGTTTAGTGCATTGGCATTTAAAGTTATGACTGATCCTTACGTGGGAAAATTAACATTTATGCGCGTCTATTCAGGTACATTAAACGCCGGTTCTTATGTGGCAAATCCCAATACGGGGAAGCGTGAGAGGATTAGCCGAATTTTGCTGATGCATGCCAATAAAAGAGAAGAATTAGATAAAGTATCTGCTGGTGAAATTGTAGCTGCGGTTGGATTGAAAAATTCACATACCGGCCATACACTTTGTGAAGAAAAAAAAGAAATTCTCTTAGAGTCTATGGAATTTCCTGAGCCAGTGGTTGAGGTGTCTGTGGAGCCGGCGACTAAAGCTGATCAGGATGCCCTTTCTAAAGGATTGGCAAAATTAGCAGAAGAAGACCCTACATTTAAAGTATCTATCAATCCTGATACAGGTCAGACCATTATTGCAGGTATGGGTGAATTGCACCTAGAGGTGTTGGTGGATCGGTTGTTGCGTGAATTTAAAATTAAAGCCAATGTAGGTACACCGCAGGTGGCTTATGCAGAGGCCATTACCAAGCGTGTTGAAAAAATAGATGTAAAATTCGCACGTCAGTCCGGTGGTCGCGGTCAATATGGTCACGTAGTCATCAACGTTGAGCCAAATGAAGTGGGTAAAGGATATCACTTTGAAGATAAAATTGTGGGTGGTGTGATTCCGCGTGAATATATCAACCCAGTAAGTGATGGAATTCAGGATGCCATTAAAAATGGTGTACTGGCCGGATATCCGATTGAAGATATTCGTGTAGAGTTGGTTTATGGTTCATATCATGATGTAGATTCGTCAGAAATGGCATTTAAAATTGCTGGTTCCATGGCAATCCAAGAAGCCTGTAAAAAAGCAGGCCCTGTATTGATGGAGCCCATGATGAAAGTTGAAGTGGTTGTGCCAGAAGAATATCTTGGTGATGTGATGGGCGATATCAACTCCCGTCGAGGCAACATTGAAAGCATGGGGCAGCGTAAAGATGCGCATGTTCTTAATGCGATTGTGCCTCTAGCAAAAATGTTTGGATATGCGACTGATCTTCGGTCAATCACGCAAGGTAGAGCAGTGTTCCATATGGAATTTTCAAACTTTAAAGAAGTGCCAAATTCAGTGAAAGAAAAAATCATTGAACAAGTCCACGGTAAAGCTTCTTAAATAATAGGAATAGCAGTTATGGCAAAAGAAAAATTTGAACGGAGTAAACCCCATTTAAACATTGG
>CEUZ01099999.1_pt1 | contig 14357 bp, 17 predicted proteins | sample 361511 | NCBI WGS metagenome assembly CEUZ01 (sample SAMEA2622822, study PRJEB7988) | marine metagenome | biome: marine biome (ENVO:00000447); feature: surface water layer (ENVO:00002042); material: "saline water (ENVO:00002010), including plankton (ENVO:xxxxxxxx)" | depth 5 m
ACTCGCATTCGCAGGTTCGAATCCTGCCGCCCCAGCCATTAATTTAATACCCAAATATTATAAGTAAGAATTGAAGCATAAAGAACCCAAATTATATAAGGAACTAATAAATAACTAGCAATTTTATTGATTCTATAGAAATAAATTATATTTAAAAATATGAAAAATATTAAAAAAAATATTTCAATGAGTCCTAAAGTAATGTTCTGAATTCCAAAAAAAAGGTAAGTCCAAAGAACATTTAAAAAAAACTGTATCCAAAATAACTTAATTGCTAAAGATCTTATTTTACTTACTTTACTTTTCCAAATTAACCATATTGAAATTCCCATTAATATATAAAGTATTGTCCAGACAGGTGCAAAAATCCAATCAGGGGGATTAAAGTTAGGTTTGTTTAATGTTTGATACCATGTTTCTACTGAAACAAAAGTAAAATAACCACCTAAACCATTACCAAGAATAAGGCATAAAAAAATAAAGAAAAAAAGCCAAATTGTATTATTTTTATCTAAATTTGTTATCAATTGATAAATTCCCAGATCCTTTTAATAATATTGCAAAAGTTATAACACCCCACATTAAAGGATATTCATATCCACCTTTATTCCAAAAAAACCCATCATTAAAATGTTGATAAACTGCAAATGTCATAAATATAGTTACTGACAAAGCTGCTATTCTAGTAAAAAAGCCTAAAGCAATACAAATTCCTCCTATAAATTCAGTAAAAGCAATTAAATATGCTAAAAAAATTCCAGTAAATAAGGGATTTGAATATTCTTTATCTAAAAAATTTATAAAATTATCTAATTCCCCATTGAATCCTTTGTATAATTTTCCATATCCGTGAGGTATTAATAAAATTCCAGTTATGAATCTTATTACAGGATAGGATAAATATTCTCCAATAGAGTCTAGGTTTCTTAAAAATGGGTTTATCATAGATTACATTTTATTTTATAATTATAATTATATTTATTCTAAAGTTTTGAAACAAAAAAAAAATATAATAAAAAAATTTCCTATAAAAATCAATTCTAATGGAGAGTGGCTATATAAAAATAATTTAATTCAAAGAAAAGCATTAATTAAATTATTTTCATCAGTTTTAGTTTCAGATAATAAAGGGAAATTTTATTTAGAGACACCAGCAGAAAAAGGAGAAATTGAAGTTGAAGATGCACCTTTTGTTATTACCAGTTTTAAGATTAAAAAAAAATTATCTAAAAAACAGGAAATTATTTTTGTAACTAATATAGATCAGGAAATTGTTTTAAGCAAAACCAATCCTTTAATATTTATAAAAAAAAATAAGAATCATATTCCATATGTAATTATTAAAAAAAATATTAATGCTAAGATATTGCGAGCAGTTTATTATCAATTAATAAATAAATTCTTAGTTAAAGGTATAAAAAAAAATTTGATAATAAAGAGTAAAGGATATGAAATTATTTTAAAATAGAAAATTAATGGAATCATTAAATATAAAGAGTTGGCAGATAGATAAAGATATAAAAAAAATTTTTAATCTTTTAGATAAAAAGAATGAAGAAACTCGTTTTATTGGAGGGTGTGTTAGAGATTTAATTATTAAAAAAAAAAGTAATTATGATATAGATCTAGCAACAACTATATTACCTAGCCTAGTTCTTAAAATACTTAAAAAGAAAAAAATAAAAGTTATTACAAGTGGAATAACTCATGGCACTGTAATAGCTATTTCTAATAGAAAAAAAATAGAGATCACAACTTTAAGAAAGGATATTAAAACTGATGGTAGACATGCTGTTGTTAGATTTACAAAAGATTGGATAATTGATTCTCATAGAAGAGATTTAACCATAAACGCTTTGTCATGTGACTTTAAAGGCAAACTATATGATTATCATAATGGATTAAAAGATTTAAAAGATGGAAATATAAAATTTATTGGAGATTCTGAAGAAAGAATTAAAGAAGATTATTTAAGAATGCTCAGATTTTTTAGATTTTACGGAACTTATGGAAAAAAAAAAATTAGTAAACATGAAATTAAGATTTTTAAAAAATTATCATCAAATTTAAAAAAATTATCTTCTGAAAGAGTTTATTCTGAATTTAAAAAAATATTATTATCTAATAATTTGTATGAAGTTTTACGATTAATGAAAGAAACTAAATTATTAAAATATATCATTTTTGAAAATAATGATTTAAAAAGAATAAAAAATTTAGAAAAAATTTCTCAAAATTTATATTTAACTGATTTTACTACAATATTAGCCATTCTTATAAAGGAAAAAAATATGTTAAAAATATTTAATAATTTAAATTTATCTAATGATGAAAAAAAAAAAACAAAAAAACTGATTGTTATACAAAAAAGATTTAATTTTAAAAATATAGAAAGTAATATCATAAAATATATTTATGAACACGGGCATGAATTAGCTAAAAATTTATTAATTTATGATTTTGTTAAATCTCCAAGAGAATCAAAGATAAAAAAATATTTAAAAATTTTTTCTTTTATTAAAAAATATAAATTACCAAAATTTCCTATTACTGGAAAAGATATAATTAAAAAAGGAATTAAATCAGGACCAGTTGTTGGTAAAATTTTAAGATCTTTAGAGGAATGGTGGTTTGATAATAAAGCTAAACCATCAAGAGATGAATGTTTAAAAAAACTAAATGATTTTTGTTAGATCCATATTGCTTTAGGCGGCATTGACATTAATATTGCTTCAGTATTTCCTCCAGTCTTTAAACCAAATTGAGTTCCTCTATCATATAATAAATTAAATTCTGCATATCTTCCTCTTTTTATTAATAATTTTTTTCTATCTTCTTTTGTCCATTTTTTATTAATATTTTTTTTAATAATTGTTGAATATATTTCTAAAAAACATGTGCCAATATTCTTTACAAATGCAAAATCATTTTCTTGATTATTAGTATTTAAGTAATCAAAAAAAATCCCTCCAGCACCTCTGGTTTCATTCCTATGTTTTAAAAAAAAATATTGATCACACCATTTCTTAAATTTTGGATAATAATTTTTATTATGCATCGAACAAGTTTTTTTTAATGAATTATGAAATAGATCAATGCTCTTTTTATCTCTCATTGTTGGCGTTATATCTGTACCTCCTCCAAACCAAGATTTCGATGTTATTATATGTCGAGTGTTAAAATGAGCTGCAGTAATAAAAGGTGAATGTAAGTGAGCAACAAGTGAAATTCCTGTTGCCCAAAATTTTGGGCTTTTTTCACACCCGGGAATTTGTTTTCTAAATTCTTTTGAAAAATTTCCATATACAGTTGATACATTCACACCAACTTTTTCAAAAATTCTTCCTTTCATAATTGACATTTCTCCTCCTCCACCTTTATTATTTTTTAATCTTTTCCAACGTTTTTTGTTAAATTTTCCTGGTTTTTTTTTAATAGTTTTATGTTGAAATTCTTTTTCAATTTCTTCAAAAGATTCACAAATATTATTTCTGAGTGTTAAAAACCAATCTTCTACTTCTTGTTTATTTTTATTTACAATCATTTTTTAATAAATGTTAAACTTAGAATTGATTAATTAAAAAAAAAAAATATTTTCATTATTATTACTTATTATTTAGTATTTAAATATTCTATATTAAAATTAATTGATTAATAAAAATAAAATATTCAAAATTAATAAAGATAGAAGAAGTTTTCTGAAGTTAACTACAACTTCAATGGCAGCTGTTGGCTCTGCTTTTGCTATATGGCCATTTATTGATTCAATGAACCCTTCAGCAGATGTTTTAGCTTTAGGAACAAAAGAAGTTGATTTAACTAATATTGAAGAAGGTTCTACAAAAACTATTAAATGGAGAGGGAAACCTGTTTTTATTAAACACAGAACTAAAGCAGAAATTAATGAAGCGAAAAAAGTAAACTTAAATGAATTAAAAGATCCTGAAAAAGATGAAGATAGAGTAGTAAAACCTGAATGGTTAGTTGTAGTAGGCGTTTGTAGTCATTTAGGCTGCATTCCTTTAGGACAAAAGGAAACAGATAATAAAGGTGATTTTAATGGTTGGTTTTGTCCTTGTCATGGTTCTCATTATGATTCATCGGGTAGAGTTAGAAAAGGGCCGGCACCAAAAAATTTAACAGTTCCTAAGTATACATTTTTAGATGAAAACAAAATTAAAATAGGTTAAATGGCAAAAAAATTTAAAAATAAAACATTAGCTTGGTTAGATTATAGATTACCAGTATTTAGTGTCTTAAAAGAGGCTTTGGTTGATCATCCTACACCAAGAAATCTTAATTATTGGTGGAATTTTGGTTCTTTAGCTGGAATCACTTTAATTATTATGATTGTATCGGGCTTATTATTATCTATGCATTATGTTGCTCATACAGACTTAGCTTTTGATAGCGTAGAACACATTATGAGAGATGTTAATTATGGATGGTTGATTAGATATATACATAGTGTCGGAGCATCTATGTTCTTTTTTATTGTTTATATCCATATTTCTAGAGGTTTATATTATGGTTCATATAAATCACCTAGAGAAGTTTTATGGTGGTTAGGGATTATAATTTTTCTTTTAATGATTGCATCAGCATTTTTAGGTTATACTTTACCATGGGGTCAAATGAGTTTTTGGGGCGCTACAGTTATAACAAATCTATTTTCTGCTATTCCATTAATTGGTGATAATATAGTTACATGGTTATGGGGCGGATTTTCAGTTGATAATCCAACTCTTAATAGATTTTATTCATTACATTTTTTAATCCCTTTTTTAATTGTAGGGGTAGTTTTTTTGCATATCGTTGCATTACACAAATTTGGTTCAAATAATCCAACTGGAATTGATTTACATTTAAAAAAAGAAAAGATACCTTTTCATCCTTATTACACAATTAAAGATTTGTTTGGATTAGGAGTATTCTTTATAATTTTTGCAATTTTTGTTTTTTTTCTTCCAAATGCATTAGGACATCCTGATAATTATATTCCAGCTGATCCACTTATTACGCCAGAACATATAGTACCTGAATGGTACTTTTTGCCTTTTTATGCAATTTTAAGAGCCATACCATTTAAATTATTTGGTGTATTAGCTATGTTAGGCGCAATTTTAATTCTTTTTGTTTTACCTTGGTTAGATACCTGTAAAGTAAGAAGTTGTAAATTTAGACCTATCTATAAACAATTTTATTGGATTTTTATTTTAAATTTTTGTGTTCTTGGTTGGGTAGGAGCGCAAGTTCCAGAAGGACATAATTTAATAATAAGTCGAATTTGTACAGCTTATTATTTTATACATTTTTTATTTATTTTACCAATTCTTGGTAAATTTGAAAAAACATTACCAGTTCCGATAAATATTTTTGAAATAAATAAATTAAAAAAATAATTTTTTGAAATATTATGAAAAAATTCTTAATTTTTTTAATACTTCCATTTTATCTGTTAGTTCCTAATGTTTTTGGGAAAGACAATGTTGTTTTGAAAAAACAAGATTGGACTTTTCATGGAATTTTTGGGAGATATGATAATTCTTCTTTACAAAGAGGACTTCAGGTTTATCAAGAAGTTTGTTCGGCTTGTCATGGCGTTAAAAGACTTAGATTTAGAGAATTAAAGGATCTTGGTTTTACAAATGATCAAATTAAAATGTATGCTGAAACTTTTGATGTTTTAGATGGGCCTAACGAGTTAGGAGAATATTTTACCAGACCTGGTGAACCAAGTGATACTTTTGTATCTCCTTATAAAAATAAACAGGAAGCTGCGGCAGCATTTGGAGGCGCTTATCCTCCTGATTTATCATTATTAACTAAGGCAATGAAGAATGGCCCTGATTATATTTATTCTTTATTGACTGGTTATGAAGAAACATTACCAGAAGATTTTGAGTTATCTGATGGACTCTATTATAATCCTTTTCATGATGGCAATGTTATCGCAATGCCGCCTCCACTTTATGATGATGCTATTGAATATATAGATGGAACAGATGCTACTTTGCACCAACTTTCATATGATATTGTTAATTTTTTAAATTGGGTAGCAGAACCTGAGTTACAAAAAAGAAAGTTATTAGGGTTAAAAGTTATACTTTTTTTGATTGTTCTTACTTTACTTCTTTATGTTACTATGAAAGAAATATGGTCTAGGATTGAAAAATAAATGGCAAAAAGTTTTTTATTAGCTTTTATTGGTGGCAGTGGTCTTTATCAAATTGAAGATTTGAAAAATCAAAAATGGATAAATGTTAAAACTCCATGGGGGCCACCATCTGATAAAATTTTATCAGGAACTGTTAATAATAATAAAGTTTTATTTTTACCAAGACATGGAAGATTACATACATATAATCCAAGTGAAATAAATTATAGAGCAAATATTTATGCTCTAAAAAAATTGGGTGTCACAGATATAATCTCTCTTTCTGCCTGTGGTTCTTTAAAAGAAAATTTATCACCAGGTACCTTTGTTCTTGTAGATCAATTTATTGATAAAACTATTACAAGAAAAAAAACTTTTTTTGAAAGCGGAATAGTTGCTCATGTTTCAATGGCTAATCCAACAAGTAAGTTAATAAGAAATGCTTGCGTAGAAGTATTAAAAAAATTGAAAATAAAACATCAAAATAAAGGAACTTATATTGCAATGGAAGGACCACAATTTTCTACAAAAGCTGAATCTCAAACTTACAGAAAACAAAAGATTGATGTTATTGGTATGACAAATATGCCTGAAGCTAAATTAGCAAGAGAAGCAGAAATACGATATGCTACAGTTGCAATGGTAACTGATTATGATTGTTGGCATAGTCAACATGATAATGTTGATGTGCAACAAATTATTAAAACATTAAATAAAAATTCTAATAATGCAAAATCTTTAGTAAAAAATATTGTTAGTGTTCTTCCTAAATATATAAGCAAACAAAAAGATCCTGCAGAAAATATTCTTGATAAATCTATAATAACTCAGGAAAAAAGTTGGAATAAAAAGACTAAAAAGAAATTAAATATAATTTTAAAAAGATATTTGGAGAAAAATTGAGAGTAAAAGGAAAAAATTATAAATCAATCTGGTTAGATAAAAAAAAACAAGAAGTTATTGTAATTGATCAAAGATTGTTACCACATCAGTTTAAATTATTATTTTTAAAAGATATTAAAGATATAAAAAAAGCTATAAAAGATATGGTTGTAAGAGGAGCTCCACTTATTGGAGTAACTGCAGCATACGGAATATATTTATCTATGAAAAAAGATCCAAGTAATAAAAATTTAAAATATTCTATTAATTTTTTAAGAACAGCAAGACCAACTGCTGTTAATTTATCATGGGCATTAGAATTCATGAAGAAAAGATTATTAGATGTAGAAGCATCAAATAGGTGCAATGAATCGAGAAAAATTGCTAATGAGATTAGTAATAATGATATTGAATGTTGTAAAAAAATTGCAGAAAATGGACTCAAAATAATACGTAAGATAAAGAAAAAGAAAAAGAATAAAACTATTAATATTTTAACTCATTGTAATGCAGGTTGGTTAGCAACAGTTGATTGGGGAACTGCTTTATCTCCAATTTTTTTAGCTCATAGAAAAAAAATAAAGATCCATGTTTGGGTAGATGAAACAAGACCAAGAAATCAAGGATCATCTTTAACTGCATGGGAACTTTTACAAGAAAAAATACCGCATACAATTATTACTGATAATGCTGGCGGGCATATAATGCAACATGGTATGGTGGATATGTGTATAACGGGTTCTGATAGAACCACAGCAAATGGTGATGTTTGTAATAAAATCGGAACGTATTTAAAAGCACTTTCTGCCTACGATAATAAAATACCTTTCTATGTTGCGTTGCCATCAAACACAATTGATTTAAAATCAAAAAATTACTTAAAAGATATTCCAATTGAAGAGAGAAACCCAGATGAACTAACTCATATAAATGGCTTAAATTCTAAGGGAAAGAAAATTAAAATTAGAATAACACCAAAAGGGAGTAAGATTAGTAATTATTCGTTTGATGTTACTCCAGCAAAATATGTAACTCGTTTGATAACTGAAAAAGGAATTCATAAGCCTACAAAAAATGAAATTAAAAAAATTTTCTTTTAAATAAAAATGAACAAAAAAGAATTAGTTAAAATTACTAAATATTTAAATGATAAAGATATAAACCGTGGTTCATCAGGAAATTTAAGTTATAGAACATCAAATGGCTTTGTAATTACACCATCATCAGTTCCTAATAATAAATTAAATGAAGAAAGTTGTGTTGAGATGTCTTTTACCGGAACTTACAAAAATAAATTAAAGCCTTCAACTGAATGGCAAATACACAGAGATATATATTTAAAAAGAAAGGATATTTCAGCAATAATACATACTCATCCAACATCTTCGACAGCTATTGCTTGTATGAATATAGATATACCCTCTTTTCATTATATGGTTGCAATAGCAGGAGGAGAAAATATTCAATGTGCAAAATATGCAACTTTTGGAACTGTAGAACTTTCAAAAAATGTTATTAAAGCTTTAGAAAATAGAAACGCATGTTTAATGGCAAATCACGGATTAATAGTTGGTTCTACAAATTTAAATATGGCTGCCAAGTTAACTGAGGAAATTGAAAGTTTATCAAAACAATATTTATTAATTTTAAAATCAGGAAAAAAACCTGTACTTTTAAGTAAAAAAGAAATGAAAAAAAATATTAAAAAAATTAAGAATTATAGTTATGGAAAAATTTAAATTTATATATTAAATAAAAAATGAACAATATCTCCATCCTTTATTAAATAATCTTTTCCTTCTTGTCTTACTTTACCATTTTCTTTAGCACCCTTTGCTCCTTCATATTTTATAAAATCTTCATAAGATATTGTTTCGGCGCGAATAAAACCTTTTTTAAAATCAGTGTGTATAACACTAGATGCTTCTGGTGCAGTAGAGTCTCTTAATACTGTCCAAGCTCTAGTTTCCTTTTCTCCTGCTGTAAAATAAGTTATTAGATTTAATTTATCATAAGAAGATTTAATAATTTTATCTAATCCAGAATTATCCCATCCTAATGAATTTAAGAATTCTTTTTTTTCTTTTTCATTATCTAATTGAGTAATTTGAGATTCAATTTCTGCAGATATAGAAATTACTATAGCATTATTATCAGAAATATTTTTTTTTATGATATTAACGTAATTATTTTTTTCTAAATTTTCTTTTTCATTTAAATTACAAATAAATATTTTTGGTTTTGTAGAAATTAAATTAAAAGTTTTTAAAATTTTTTCTTCATCTTTGCTAAAATTAGCATTATTAAGAGATTTATTTGAAATTAAATCTTTTATTACTTTTTCTAAAATTTCAATTTTTTCTTTATTACCTTCTTCTTTATTTATTTCTTTTTTTAATTTTTTTAATTGTTGTTCACCACTTACAAGATCTGACAAAATAAGTTCATCTTCAATTATTTTCATATCTCTAATGGGATCTAAAGAATTTTCTACATGATCGATATCTGAATCTTCAAAACATCTTATGACATGAAGTATCAAATCCACTTCTTTAATATGTGCTAAAAATTTATTACCTAAACCTTCTCCTTTTGAAGCTCCTTTTACTAAACCAGCTATATCAATAAAATTTAATTGTGTGTAAATTGTATTTTTTGAATTTTCAATTTTGCTAATTTTTTCAAGTCTAACATCTGGAACCTCTACTATCGCTTTATTAGGTTCTATTGTACAAAAAGCATAATTGGATGCTTTAGCATTTTGAGAATTAGTTAAAGCATTAAATAGTGTTGATTTTCCTACATTTGGCAAACCTACAATTCCACAAGAAAATCCCATCTTATTTTTTTGAAAATTTATTCATTAATATAGAAATATCATTTATATCGGAACTTATAAAATATTGTATAAATGAAGTTATTCTATTAATTGAAAAAATTATTTCTTTTTTTTCTTCTTTTTCGAAGTTTTCAAGAACAAATTTATTTATACTTTTATTGTTTTTTGGTCTATCTATTCCTATTCTAATTCTTTTATAATTTTTACCTATAATTTCATCTATGTTTTTAAGACCATTATGACCTGCATTTCCACCACCAATTTTGATTTTAATTTTACCAAGTGGCAAATCTAAGTCATCATGAATTACTAATATATTTTCTATATTGATTTTATAAAAATCTATAAATTTTTTTATAGAAATTCCCGATACATTCATAAATTCTTTTGGTTTTAAAGTAAAAATTTTTTTATTAGATAGTTCTCCTTTAGAAATTTCACCAAATTTTTTTAGAATTATTTTTTTTAAATTATATTTTTTTGTAATCATATCTATTGTCATATAACCAACGTTATGCCTATTTTCTTTATATTTTAATCCTGGATTACCTAGACCAACTAAAAGGTACATTTTTTTTTTTTTTTTAAATTAATTTAATGATAATAACTTTATTTTTTTGGTTCTTCTTCTTTTTTTTCTTCGTTTTTATTTTCCTCTTTATTTTCTTCACCTTCTTTTTCTTCTTTACCTTCTGCTCCTTCTTTGCCTTCTACTCTTTCCTCACCTTCCTCACCTTCTTCACCTTCAGGTTTTGTTTCCTCTTCTTCAACAGCCATAACAGTAGGAGCAGCTATAGTTGCTAATGTAAAGTCTCTATCAGAAATTTGTGGCGATACTCCTTCTTCTAATGTTATATCACTCATATGTATAACTGAACCAACTTCTAAATTTGACAAATCTGCTACAAGTTTTTCAGGTATAGTTTTAATTTTACAAATTAAATCTACTTCTCTTCTAACTACATTTAATACTCCGCCACCTTTTAAACCAGGAGATTTTTCTTCGTTTATAAAAATAATCGGAACTGATATATTTATTTTTGAATTATCATTTACTCTTAAAAAATCAATATGAATAGGCTTGTCATTTACAGGATCTGTTTGGATTTCTCTTGGTAAAACTTTTACTTCTTTTTTATCTAATTTTAAATTAAATACTGTAGAAAAAAAATTTGATTTCGATATTTCTTTGCTAAATTTTGGATAATCTAATGAAATATGTGTTGGATCTTTTTTGTCACCATAAATAATTGCAGGAATTTTACCTAAATTTCTTAAATTTTTACTATCACTTTTGCCAGTTTTTTCTCTAGCAGTTATTTCAAAGTTAATTTCTTTCATTTCAAATATTTAGTAAAAGATAACTAATTTATAGTTAAATACATTATAATTTCAACATTTTAATATAATTTAATCAAATAATACAGAAACAGACTTTTCTGTACTTATTCTTTTAATTGCTTCGCTTAATAGTGATCCTACTGATAGGATATTAATTTTTGATGAGTTTTTTGTACTTTGTATTGCTTCAATACTATCAGTTACAACAAGTTTTTTTATAGGGGATTTTGAAATTTTTGCGACTGCTTGACCAGAAAAAACACCGTGCGTAATATACGCAGCAATATTTTTTGCTCCTTTTTTTTTTATTGCTTTAGCTGCATTACACAAAGTACCAGCAGAATCGACAATATCATCAACAATTATACAAGTTTTATTTTTTACATCTCCAATTATATTCATAACTTCAGATTTACCTGGTTTATCTCTTCTTTTATCTATAATTGCAATATCACTTTTTAAATGAGCAGCTATTTCTCTTGCTTTAGTGATACCACCAACATCAGGTGATATAAAAGTAACTTTTTCATTTTTATAATTTTTCTTTATATCTCTGATAAATATTGGAGAACTATAAAGATTATCAGTAGGTATATCGAAAAATCCTTGAATTTGACCTGCATGTAAATCTAAAGTAAGAACTCTATCAGCACCAGCATTTGTTATTAAATTAGAAACTAGTTTTGCAGTTATTGGCGTTCTTGGTCCAGTTTTTCTATCTTGTCTTGCATAACCAAAATAAGGTATTACAGCAGTTATTCTTTTAGCTGAGCCTCTTTTAAGAGCATCAATTGTAATTAAAAGTTCCATTAAATTATCATTAGCAGGATATGATGTTGATTGAATTACAAAAACATCTTCACCTCTTACATTTTCAAGTATTTCAACAAAAATTTCCATATCAGCAAATCTTTTTATAACGCATTTACATAATGGTTTTTTTAATTTTCTTGATATATTTTCAGCAAGATACGGATTACTATTACATGATACTATTTTCATTTATTTATTTTCCTATTTTAATGATATAAGTGAAATACATCTTCCATAGTCATTTTGAGATAATTTTAACGATCTTCTATAACTAAAAAATTCTTTTTCATTTTTATATGTATCAAATGACTTAAATAATATTTTTTTAACTCCAAAATTTTTTATTTTATTTACTATATATTTTTTTAAATCAAAAAACATTTCATTATTTTTTTTTTTAAAATATTTTTTATTTTGTATATTTTCATTAATAATTTTTTTAAAAAAATCTTTTTTTACTTTGTAAGATTCTTTTCCAATACAAGGACCTATACATGATATTATGTTGTCTAACTTAGAGCCACATTCAAGCATTAATTTTAGAGTGTTTTTTATAATACCATTTTTTGCTCCTTTCCATCCTGCATGAACAATAGAAATAATATTTTTTTTTTTATCGAAAAAGAGAATCGGAGCACAATCTGCTGTTAAAATTCCAAGAACAATTTTATTAGATGTAGTTAATAAAGCATCTGCAGTTATTTTCTTATTAACTGATTTTTCATTAACTATTATAACTTTATTACTATGAATTTGATTTGGGATAATTAATTTTTTTTTTTCTAAACCAATCTTTTTTAATGCTATTTTTCTATTTTTTAGAACATTTTTTTTATTATCTTTAGAAGACAAACCACAATTAAGTGATTTATATATTCCTTTACTTGTTCCGTTTTTTTTAGAAAAAAAAGCACCTTTAATATGCTTGTACTTATTTAATTCTTTAAAAAAAAACAATATTTAAAAACCTATTAAATTATTAATATTTTTATTATTAATTAAAATCACATTAAATATTTCTCCCATTTTATTTTTATCTATTAAAAAACTTAAACTATTTTTTATCATTCTTTTTTGTTTAATATCAGCGTTCTTGATTAAATTTTCTGCTCTTAACAAGATACCTAATTTAATGAGAAATTCTCTTTGACTTGTTGGACCCTTAGATTTTAATTTATATTTTTTAGATATTTTACTAATCAAATCGAAGTCTACATGAGAACTTATATCTGAATTTCCTATTTCTTTAAGAGGGTTTGTTATTTTTTGTTTTTTTATACTTTTTAATGAATTACTAAATTCTTTAGTTTTGGCATAATCAATAATTAAACACGCGCTTTTATTAAATTGTATTTTTTTAAATAATTCATCAAGAAAACTAATTAAATTTATTGGAATTTCATATATAGATCCAATTTTACAATTTTTAATATTTTTTTTTGGTAAAAAATTTTCAAGAAAAGTTGAACGACGAGAATATGAAAAAAAAAATTTTTTATTTTTTTCATCATAATCTATTAGTCTTTCTCTCCATCCTTTTTTAGTTAATTGTATTTGTTTGATTGGCAAAGCATCAAAAAATTCATTAGCAATTAAAATAAATGGAGAATTTGAAATATCTTTAAGATTTTTTATCCATTTTATTTTTTTTAATATATTGTTATCGATTCTTGATAAATTTTTTTTTTGAATTTTCTTTAATAACGGACTAATTTCAAAAAAAAATATTTTATTACAATTTTCAACAAATTTAGAATTTGACTTAATTATTCTTAAAAAATCATTCATTAGCAAACCACTTCCAGGCCCTAATTCTATTATATTAAAATTCTTGGGTTCATTCATTTTTTTCCAACAATCAATACTCCACAAACCGAGAAGTTCACCAAACATTTGGCTTATTTCTGGAGAAGTTATGTAATCTTTATTTTTTCCAAAAGGAAGATTGTTATTATAATAACCAAATCTTGTATTTAAGTTTGCTTCTAAAATAAACTCTGAAATACTAATTGGACCAAAATTAAAAATTCTTTTTTTTAAAATTTCATTTAAATTTTTCATTTATTTTTTTTTAAATAAATAACGAATCCAATAATTAAAAAAAATATAGAGTATATTTGTCCAATAGTTAAATTAAAAAGATATAATCCTATATGTACATCTGGTTCACGAAAATATTCACAAAAAAATCTAAATGTGCTGTAAATTATTAAAAAATATGAAGATAATAAACCAGTTTTATATATTAATTTTTTTTTGAAAACTAGAATAGATAAAATTAAAAATAATATAAATCCTTCAAATATTGCTTCGTAAATTTGACTA
>CEUZ01292020.1_pt1 | contig 14344 bp, 13 predicted proteins | sample 361511 | NCBI WGS metagenome assembly CEUZ01 (sample SAMEA2622822, study PRJEB7988) | marine metagenome | biome: marine biome (ENVO:00000447); feature: surface water layer (ENVO:00002042); material: "saline water (ENVO:00002010), including plankton (ENVO:xxxxxxxx)" | depth 5 m
CAACTAGCCAAGACTGTTCCTATAAAAATAATGGAAGTATTCACCATAGGTGATCCTACCAAAGATCCAGTAAGTTGAACTCCCCCTGAAATTGTAAAAAGTGCTAACAGCAAAATAATGAAGGGAACGTATTCTAATAAACCAACGTGAAGTAATTCATAAACGGTAATTTCATACCCTTCCTTTAAAAAAAATGGTATAATTAGAGATAAAGCCCAAAAAAGTGATATTTTCCCAAAATGGTGGTGCCAAAAATGTGGAGCCACTAATGGAAATATAGCAATGGAAAACAAAATTCCAACAAATGGAACAATCCAAAAGATACTGAGGTTTTCAATACTCCCATCCAAATGCGGAGCATGGCCCATAGCAGTGGTTCCAGCAAAAATAAACGAAGGGATTACTATCATAAATAATAGTAATGTTTTATTTATCATATTTTTCATTCGTGGTTTTATATTAACCTTTAATTTAAATAATTTATAGTCCCTAGATCGACGATAATTAATTGGTGCAAAATTATATTTTCGCGTATTATCAAATGTGGATATTATACTTAGTATTCTTGTTTTAATAGTAGCTGTTTCCTTTATGGCAGTCGGTATCATATTTGGTAACAAACCCTTATCCGGCTCATGCGGCGGATTAAATCCTGATGGAGTCTGTTCTTATTGTGGAGGTGATCCGCAGAAATGCGAGAACTCCGAATCAAATTCCGTTAGCGTATAATCTCATAAATCGAGTCTTCTATTTGTACTCCATGTGAACTAGCAATTCTTCTTGTACCATCTTTCGCACCAAGAATCCATATTGCTTTTATTTCTGGATTTTCGGACGCTATCTTTACCCCTAATTCATATTCCATTGCCATCAGAGCTGTGGCCCATGCATCGGCAATCATACAAGATTTTGACTGGACAGTAACAGATAGGATATTAGTCTGAACTGGATAACCGGTTTTTGGATTGATGGTGTGGCCTAATATATCACCTTCCATATCCACAAAATTTCGGTAATTCCCTGAAGTAGCGATGGATCCACCATCTGAGTAAATAATAGCTGCGAATGTCCGATCTAGCTTTTTCCCAGCTGGGGGGTTCTCAACTCCTATAGACCAGTATTTATTTTTTTGGTTTCGTCCTAGACACCTTACTTCTCCTCCAATCTCAACAAACAGATCACTATATCCCTTAAATCTAAGAAAATGAAACACCTCATCCACCGCATACCCTTTAGCGATGGCATTCAAATCTAATTTTGTGGCAGGATTATTTTTTATCAATGATCCATTTTCAAAAGAAATTATTTTAGATCCTGTATAATTTAAAACTTTTTGAATTTCTTCATGGGATGGTAAACCTGATTTAGGATTTGGTCCGAATCCCCAAAGACTCATTAAATCAAAAACAGTTACATCAAAATAATGATCTGTTTTTTGTGAAATTTCTAAAGATGTTCTCACCACATTAGCAAAGGTTTCTGAAACGGGAAAAGGATCAACTGATTGATTAAAATTGAACTGAGAAATTTCACTATCAGGAATCCAGGTCGACAGTTGCATATTAACTATAGTTAAAATAGAATCGATACTATTTTGAATTTTAGAAGGGTACTGGAAAGGATTTTGTGAAATTATCTTTATTGAATAGGTAGTGCCCATAGTCGAACCGGAAAAAGTATTTACTAGATTTGGATAGCTACATCCTGACCAGAGAAACAAAATGCCCAACAAAAGTTGGGCATTTCGGAAAATTGATATTAAACAGTAATTAGCCAAAACTGTCATAGGCGATCATTTCCCTTTCAACACCCAAACTGTCCAACATATTATCACAGGCATTAATCATTGGTGGTGGACCACACATATAATACTCTACCTCGGTGGGATCTTCATGATCTTTCAAATAATCATCATGAAGTACCTGGTGAATAAATCCGGTGGGGCCATCCCAGTTATCTTCCGGCTCAGGTTCAGATAATGCTACCTGGTAACTGAAATTGGGAAATTCATTTTGAATCTTCTTGAAATCATTATCATAAAACATCTCCCTAACAGATCTAGCACCATACCAAAAGGAGACTTTACGATTAGTTTTTAGTGTCTGAAAAAGATGAAATAGATGAGACCGCATTGGTGCCATTCCGGCTCCACCCCCTATATATACCATTTCTTTTTCTGAATCTTTAATAAAAAATTCACCATAGGGACCCGAGATATTCACCTTATCACCTTTTTTCAAATTAAATATGTAAGATGAAGCAAGGCCAGGTGATACTTCATCCCACAGTGGCGGTGGAGGTGTTGCAATACGCACATTGAGCATAACGCGGTTGCCTTCAGCAGGATGGTTAGCCATTGAATATGCCCTAAATACAGGCTCTTGGTTATTAGCAACTAAATCCCAGATTTTATACTTATCCCAGTCAGGATGGTATTCATCTTCTATTGAGAAATCATTAAATGTTAAATTAAGATACTCAGGTATATCAATCTGGATGTAACCTCCAGCTTGGAAATTTAAATTTTCTCCTTCAGGCAAATTAAGTACTAGCTCTTTAATAAAGGTTGCTACGTTCTTATTGGATTCAACCGTACACTCCCATTTTTGTATGCTGAAAATTTCATCTGGAACATGTATTACCATATTCTCTTTAACTTTCACCTGACAGGAAAGACGCCAGTTATCCTTAGCTTTTTTACGGCTTATATGTCCTGTCTCAGTTGGTAATATTTCGCCTCCTCCTTCTAGCACCTGACACTCACACATAGCACAGGTACCACCGCCACCGCATGCCGATGGGAGAAAGATAGATTGCCCCGCAAGCGCACTTAATAAGGTTGATCCAGGACGTGTAATGATACTTTTATCAGGTTCTCCATTTATTTCTATGGAAACATCTATCTGCGGAAGAAGTTGACTTTCTGCAAAATTTAAAATTAACACCAATACAAGGATTACCCCTGTAAACACAATAATAGTAAAAAAAACTTCTTCCATTATATATCAATGCCAGAGAATGCCATGAATGCCATAGAGATTAGGCCAGTAAGCAACATAGTAATACCTACACCCCTTAGTTTTGCAGGGACATTAGAATAGCGAATCCGCTGCCTTATAGATGCCATACATGAAATAGCTAGGAAGAAACCAATACCAGATCCTAGACCATAAACCACAGATTCTATAAAAGTATATTCACGCTCTACTAGAAATAATGATCCACCAAGAATAGAGCAATTCACTGCAATCAAAGGTAAAAAAATCCCGAGGTTGATGTATAATGTTGGTGAAAATCTATCGATTATCATTTCGACCAACTGGACCATAGCAGCAATAACAGCAATAAATACAATATAGTTTAAAAAGTTTAAATTAATCGACTTACCACCATCAATACCGTAATCGGGATTTAGCCACACAAGTGCACCTGGTTTTAGAAAATAATTATGGATAGCCCAATTTGCAGGTGCTGTAATGCCAAGAACAAAAATAACTGCAAAACCAAGACCAATTGATGTATCTACTTTTTTTGAGATTGAGAGAAAAGAGCACATACCCAAAAAATAGGCAAGGAGAATATTTTCAATGAATATTGCTTTGGTTGCAATGCTTATGTAATGTTCTAGCAAATTTATTCCTCTTCAATTCCTGCTATTATCCGCTGTACCCAAACAAGTAGACCAAGGATTATAAATGCCCCTGGCGATAAAACCATAAGACCCATATTCTCGTATCCGACCGCATACAATGAATCAGGTATAACTTGATAACCATAGATGGAACCACTACCCAGCAATTCTCTAAGAAATGCTACAGCTATTAAAAATCCTCCATAACCCAGGGAATTACCAAAACCGTCAAGGAATGCTTTCCCAGGTGAATTCTGCATGGCAAATGCTTCTGCACGACCCAAAACAATACAATTTGTGATAATAAGGCCCACAAAAACGGAAAGTTCTTTACTTATATCGTACATATATGCCATTAATATTTGATCGGTCAGAGCTACAAGACTAGCAATCACTGAAAGTTGGACAATAATGCGAACTTTACCTGGAATTAAACTCCTAATTATTGAGATAATTGTATTTGAAATGCTTAAAACAGCAACCACAGCAAGTGTCATCACAACAGCCGTATCCATTTTCACAGTGACTGCCAAGGCGGAACAAATACCAAGCACCTGCAAACTGATAGGATTATTTGCCATCAATGGATCTGTAAGTGCGTGTTTGGATTGCTTACCGAGTAATGCCATTAGCCTTTTCCGAGTCTAATTTTTTGAAAAAATGGGTCATATTTTTTTAGATCATCAAGGAGAAATTTCTCTAATCCTTTACTTGTGATCGTTGCACCAGATATTCCATCAACTTTATAATATGCAGTTGAACTATTTCGGTCCACCTTTCCTTTTAAAACTTTTATTCCCACTAAATTGTCATTTTGATCTACAAATTTTTTACCAATAAAATTATTTTGGAACCATTCCTTATCCACTTCACCGCCTAGTCCTGGCGTTTCTTTATGTTTGTAAAACGTAATACCTTTTACCGTACGACCATCCGGTTCAATAGCAAAGAATCCATAAAGGGTAGACCACAAACCCTTTCCAGAGATAGGTATTGCATAACCATCAATTTGTCCATTTTCTTTTTTTAAATATACTGGAAGATTTTCAATATCTATCTCGCTATCTATGGATTGTGGATCTACATCTTTGCGGTTACCATAAGGATCAAGAACATAACTTTCTATATTTTTTTCAAATAAATTTTGAACATCTTTTGATGTCCAAGGATTTTCTGATGACTGCACATAACCGAGTGAAACAAGTATATTTTTTTTCATATCATTCTCTACTTGCTCATTCTGAATAACTTCTAATTTTCCTGCAACAGTTGAAAGGATGAAACCTAAAATAATTGTCATGATAGATGTAAATGATATTGTGTATATATTACTGCGCATAACGTAGCATTCGTTTTTTAATGTTGCTTTGTACAACAAAATAATCGATCAATGGTGCAAAAGCATTCATAAGCAGTATAGCTAGCATAATTCCTTCAGGATATGCAGGATTGATGCTACGAATAATCACCGTTAGTGATCCAATGAATAATCCGTAGATCCACCTTCCCATATCAGTATGTGCACCAGTCACAGGCTCAGTAGCCATAAAAACAGTGCCAAAAAGAAAACTTCCCATCACAAGGTGGTAATGTGGAGGAATAGTAAGCATAGCATTGGATGAATATTTTGCAAGAAGATTCATAATAAAAGCAGTGATTAGCATTCCTGATATAGATGCAATCATAACACGCCAACTGGCGATACCAATTAATATGAGGAATAATGCACTCACAATAATTAGCCACTTATTAGTTTCACCAATCGATCCCGGAATCCATCCCATAAACATATTCATCCATGTATAATCAAAAACCGTAAAAGAGGTTGCATCATTTAACAGATTAACTGCATTAACATTTGTTTGACCCGCAGGAATACTGAGCGCTGTAGCGCCCGAGAAACCATCTGGCGCTATCACCCATACTTTATCTCCAGAGATTTGTGCCGGATATGTAAAATAAAGAAATGCTCTTGCCGTAAGTGCCGGATTAAAAATATTCATTCCAACACCGCCAAATATTTCCTTTCCAATTACAATACCAAATGAAGTAGCAACTGCAACCTGCCACAGGGGTATAGAAGGAGGGAGAGTGAGTGGAATCAAAGCACAAGTAACAAGAAATCCTTCCGATATTGGGTGCCGACGAACCACCGCAAATAATACTTCCCAAAATGCACCTGAGATGAATGTAATGGTAATAATTGGAACAATAATAGAAGCACCCTTGGTTAGATTTTCAATCCACGTTGTATTAATTGAAAATGCAAGCGCATACTGGTGACCAACATTCAAAGCCCCAAATAAATAACATGGCAAGAGAGAGATCACAACGAGAATCATAATACGTTTAATATCAACGCTATCACGAATATGTGGACCTGATTTTGTCCTTTCATCGGTAGAATATAGAATGGTATCAGTGGCTTCAAATATAGGTTCTAATTTTTTCAGTTTCCCACCGTCTTCAAAATGGTGTGCGATATTGTCTAAAAGTCGTCTAAGCCAATGCATCGTTTACCCTTCTGCTTCCATCAAATCCAAACCTTTACGAATTACAGCTCCCACATCAATCTTGCTGGGACATGCAAAGCTACAGAGAGCAAAATCCTCATCATCACACTCCCAAATACCCAACTTCTCCATTTCTTCGATATCTTCGGCCAGAATGGCCCTAAATAGAGCATTCGGGTATATATCCATTGGTAATACATTTTCCCATGCATTTATAGGAACCATGGCACGTTGACTGCCATTTTGAGCCGTATTAAATTGAAATAATGATTCTCCAAAAGAGAAAAATGTATTTGTAAGACTGTATTTTGTCTTACTGTTACCAAGTTGCAGCATTCCCATAAAAGGTCTCTCTACCGTATCTGGTAGAATAGCCACGGCGGTATCAAAAAAACCAAGATATTGATCGAGCTCCTTTTTAGACCCCGTTAAAACATCGCCAGAAATGAGTCGAACGTCCGAATCAATTTCCTGATTTATCATTAAAGATTTAATACTGGATCCAACGCTAGAAAACACAAACTGGGGATTGGAAGCGCCTGGTCCGGCCACAGATACAACCCGTTTAGTATCGTATTTCCCAGTCAAAAATAGTTTTCCTAGAGCTACTACATTCTGTGCATCAACTGTCCAGATTATATCACCAGGATTTATTGGTTTAGAATGGTGAATCTGAATACCAACGTTCCCGGCCGGGTGCAAAGTGGAAATCGTCTGAGTAGTTGCGTTAGAAATATCCTTGAAATCAGATCCTTTCATCAACGTAACAATTACCTCACCCAAGGTTAATTTACTTAAAGCAGTAACTCCGGTCTGGAAGGCATTTTTCTCTAAAGATAGAATCGGTTCCAAATCAATAGATAAGGGTGCTGTATTGATAGCGGAAATATAAATATCCCTAGGGCTCTCTTTTGGATCTGCGATTTTATTGAAAGGACGCTGTCGAATCATTGGAAACAAATTGGCATCCAAGATGATTTTCAGAACCGTTTCCCGATCCAGGTTGGACAATTGATCTTGCGTATAAACTGGCCCTTCAACTGCATCATTGCCAGAGTCCTTTATTTCAATTTTTTCTATAATCCGTCTTTGTCCAAATTGAATGTTTTTGATTGTTCCGCTAGCCGGTGAAGCCCATTTTACTTCAGGTTTTGTTTTATCAAAAAATAAAGGTGAACCCAGCTTAACTTGGTCACCCTCAGCAACCATAAGTTTTGGTTTTATTCCATGGAATTCATCTGGAGAAAGACCGAAAGTTTCAGACCTAGTAATTGAGAATATTTCACCTGATGGTTGTCCAGAAATTCGGATATTATGACCCTTTTTTAAATCAATATGATCCATCTATAAACCACATTATTTCAAGGTATTAAATTGCCTGAATAAAAAAAATCATTGAGTGGTTAATCCAGTTAGCAATAGGAGACCAGTAAATTCCAAATAAAACTGTTGGAATCGCTGTTAGTAGTAGCATACCCATCATAACCGCAGGAGGCTGAATGATGGTTTCACTTCTTTCACCTTCCAAAAACATAACTTTTACAACTCTTAGATAATAGTATAAGGATATAACACTATTTAGCCCTGCCAATATCACCAGATAATAAAATTGTGAGCCTCCTTTTATCAGAGCTGCAAAAATATAAAACTTACCAATGAATCCAGCAGTAGGCGGCAAGCCTGTGAGCGATACCATAAAAATGGTCATAACCACACCAACTAAAGGCATTTCCCATCCCAAACCTCGGTAATCATCGAAGGTTTCACCGCCAGTTTTATTTTTTACTGCTATCACAACAAAGAAAGCACCCAGATTCATGAACAGATACATCACCAGATAAATCATCACGGCGTAAACAGCTTGACTGGACATAACTGGCAAGGCCAGCAACATATATCCAGCATGAGCAACACTCGAATAGGCTAGCATCCGTTTCAAATTGTTTTGCTGAATTGCGATCAAGTTTCCCAGAGTCATGGTAATTACCGCTATTAGACTCAAAAGTTCCGGCCAAGGTATTTGGGTTACGCTAATTCCTTCTATACTAGTCATGGCACCACCATCGGCAAGTACCTGATTGAAAAAACGGATCATCATGGCCAGAGCACCTGCCTTGGGTGCCACAGATAAATAAGCTGTTATGGTGGTAGGGGCCCCTTCATAAACATCGGGTGTCCAGAAATGGAAAGGGACTGCAGATATTTTGTAACCAAAACCTGCCAAAATCATGATCAGTGCCATGACCAGGGCCGCATTAGCAGTTTGATCCAAATTCTCTATTGCTTGCTGGATTTCAAAGTAATTAGTACTACCTGCTAATCCATACAATATGCTTATCCCAAATAGCATAATACCGGATGAAAAAGCACCATATACAACATATTTGAGTCCGGCTTCATTTGACTTTGTATTCTGTTTTAAATAGCCAGCCAAGATGAAAGACATTATAGAAACAACTTCAATTGATAAATAGACCATTACCAGATCTACAGCCGACACCATTAGAAATAAACCTAGAACAATAATACCCAGTAAAGTAAAATATTCTCCTTTTCGGTAGTCAGCTAGTTCATCGGTCTCCCAGCTCACTACTGATACAAAAATAGTAGCCAATATAACCAGTATTTTGAAAAAGGAAGCAAACGAGTCCAACACAATAGAGTCCATGAAAAGGGTTGTTGTTCTAGAGTCATCCTGCATATATATGGCCAGACCCACCGCGATTAAGCCAAGGATCAAAACCCATCCTACATTACCTGAATCTTTTTTATCCAGGAAGAGGTCAAAAAGAATGCCCAGTACAATAACACCAGTAAGTATAAGCTCAGGCCAGTAAAAATCAAGGCTTTGTAGGTTGGTCATTGATATTCCTTACATGCCCGCGAATGTGGATAGAGACACGACGCTATTGATGATCACATCCATTGTCCTTGCAATAATATCGAGGTATGGGGAGGGATAAATACCAAAAAATATCGTAATCACCAAGAGAGGCACCACTGTAAAAAGCTCCAATCGATTAATTTCAGGCAGTTTATTGTATTTTTCATTTAATTTTCCAAAGAAAATCCGCTGAAATGCCCATAGGAAATATGCCGCATTTAATAGAATTCCAATGGTGGACGCAATCACAATGCCTCTATATACTGGGAATGCACCAATAAAGCACATTGCTTCGCTTATAAATCCAGAGAGACCTGGTAATCCTAGACCGGCGAAGAAAGCCACAGCAGTGATGCCTGTATAAACCGGCATTTGACTGGCCAATCCACCAAAACTATCTATATCTCTGTGATGTGCCCTTTCATAGATGACACCCACCAGGATAAAGAGCATCGCAGAGATGGTACCATGGTTAAACATCTGGAAAACAGCACCGCCCATTCCGGCTTGTGCAGCCTTGAAGTTCGTGCCATTAGCGGTGCCTGCAGCAATAACTGCGGCCATGCCGATTAATGAATATCCCATATGATTTACACTGGAATAAGCCACTAATTTTTTCAGATCTGTCTGTGCCAAGGCACACAACCCTCCCCAAACCACATTAATAAGCCCCAGGAATGCCAATGCGCCAGAAAACCAGTATACCCCATCTGGCATAAGACCATAGTTAATTCTCAATATTCCATAGACACCAAGCTTTAAGAGTATTCCTGCAAGAATGACAGAAATGGCTGTAGGTGCTTCCACATGGGCCAAGGGCAACCATGTATGGAAAGGGAAAACGGGAACCTTAATGGCAAAACCAATAAAGAGCAGTACCCATATTACCTTAATCCCACTCATCCCCCACCAGACTACTCCTTGAAGTGCTTCCGGCGCAATATTCATTAGTTCTAGGATATCAAAGGTTTTTCCGCATGAAAAATAAAGCCCCAGGATACCTACAAGCATTAAAACCGAACCAAATAACGTATACAAAAAGAACTTGATAGCCGCATATTCCCGCTGAGGTCCACCCCATATCCCTATCAAGAAATACATAGGCAGTAGCATTACTTCCCAAAATACGTAAAAAAGGAAGAAATCGAGAGAGAGAAAAACACCAACTATGCCTGTATCCAAAAGTAAAAATAAAGTGAAATATCCCTTGACCGCCTTCGATGTATTCCAACTGACAAACACACAGATAAAACAAAGCAGGGCTGTTAAAATGACCATAGGCAGGCTCAAACCATCTACGCCAAGGATGTAAGAGATATTAAAGGAAGGAATCCATTCTAATCTTTCCAAAAACTGCATCGTCCCAATACTGGAATCAAACCGCTGCCAGAGAATCAGAGACAATAATAATTGTATACCGGTTGTAATTGCGGCAGTAATTTTTATATGTTTTTCATATTCCCGGGGAATAAAGGCTATAGCCACCATACCCAATATCGGTAACCAGATTAGTAAACTTAAAATACCCATTTATTACTCACATCATTTAATTAAAAAGCCTGGATGATGGTCAGAATAATTAGACCAGCCGTAACGTATAACAAATAATTCTGCAGTCTCCCAGTCTGTAACTCTCTAAAAGTACCACCCAGATAATTGATGATCCTTCCAGCACTATCAACAAGACCTTGATCGATTCCTTCAAAGTCAAAACGACCTGTTACACGGCTCAGCCAGTCTGTAACTCGACCGAATCCATTAATAAAATATTTATCATAAAGATCCCAATCTAACCAGGCCACTTTATTGGCTAGACGAAAAAATGGCTTATAGAGAAAACGATCATAATGCTCATCAAAATAATATTTATTCCTGCTCCAATCATAAAGTTTACCAAAATTTTTTGCCCAGTTTTCCGCCGAAAAGACCTTACGAAGATACATCAGAGTCGCAAGGGTAATACCAAAAAAAGCCACAGCTATAGAAATATACATTGCTGTATGATGGGCATGATAAGCATGGTTTGCAATCTCATATGCAGGCATATTGCCCGGCACAAATGAATTTCCAGCCACCACTAGGTCAGTAAACCAACCATGGTCCGATAAAGGGTTGATATAGGGCAATGTGTAAAAAACGAAAATGGATAACGAAGATAGCAGAACCAGCGGACCGGTCATTTGCTTTGGTGATTCATGAATATCATCAATTAAGTCTGGGATTTGGGGCGCTCCGTGAAAAGTGAGGAATATCAGCCTAAACATATAAAATGCCGTGAGGGCAGCAGCACCGAATCCAAAAATCGGAAGCAAAAAGTGAGTAGGATGGTTTTGGGCAAAAGCCAGGGTACCTGCCAAGATGGCATCTTTGGATAAAAATCCGGAAAAGAGTGGCACGCCTGCGATGGCTAGGGTACTTATCAGCATAGCCCAATAAGTGACAGGCATCTTCTCTTTAAATCCACCCATATTACGCATATCCTGTGGGTCAGTATTATGATCATGTTTATTATGAAGAGCGTGGTGCATGGCATGTATCACAGAACCACTGCCATAAAAAAGGTTAGCTTTAAACATAGCATGGGTCAATAAATGAAAAAATGCTGCAGTGTATACACCAGTTCCTACTGCAAGAATCATATATCCAAGTTGGCTCACCGTAGAGTAGGCCAGAACTTTCTTAATATCTGTCTGAGTTACAGCAATAGAAGCTGCAAATAAAGCAGTAAAACCACCTACATAGGCCACCACTAGCAATGCATCAGGCGAAAAAAGTGGAAACACTCGTACTGACATATAAACCCCTGCAGCAACCATAGTTGCCGCATGCATCAGGGCGGAAACAGGCGTGGGGCCTTCCATGGCATCGGGTAACCAGATATGTAGTGGAAACTGGGATGATTTCCCCATGGCACCCATAAAAAGGCCTACACCAGCCAAGGTCAGCATTGTTCCAGAGATTTTGCCAACTGCTACACCTTTGAATATATCGCTAAACATAAAAGAACCAACCGCGGTATAAAGCAGCATTATACCGATAAAGAAACCAATATCGCCTATGCGATTTGTAAGGAATGCTTTTTTACCCGCATTGGCAGCAGTATCTTTTTCAAACCAGTGACCGATCAGTAGGTAAGAACTCACACCAACCAGTTCCCAAGACATGTACATAGAAATAAGATTATTGGCGAGCACAATTCCATTCATGGAAAATGTGAATAATCCCAGATAGGCAAAATAGCGCGAGTAACGGATATCTCCTGCCATGTATTCTAATGAAAAAATATGAGTGCAGGTGGAGATGAGTGCAACCACTACAAGCATGATAATGGTGATATTATCAACCAAAAATCCTAATTCGATGGAAAATGAACCCATATCAATCCAGGTAAAACTTGCTTCTTTTGAGAATCCGGAATCGTAGCTTGAAAGCATGGTAGCAAACATGATCAATGATAAAACAAGGGTAAACCCCACGGCCCCAATAGATACCCAGTCTCCCTGACGGGGTAGTCGTTTCCCAAAAAAGATTTGTACCGCGAAAGCTGCCAATGGCAGAAGAAGTATCAATAGAGAAAACTGAATAAAATACTGTTCCATTATTGTCTCATTCTGGATGCTTCATCAACATTTATGGTGTTTAAATTATTATAGATGTTAATTATAATTGCAAGAGCTACTGCCGCTTCAGCGGCTGCAAGAACAATAACGATAAGTCCGAAAATATGACCATCTAAATTCATTCCCCCAAAGCGAGAGAAAGCTATAAAATTCAAATTGGCAGCATTTAGAATGAGTTCAACACCCATTAGAACTGCAATACCATTTCGTCGTGTTATTACACCAAAAACTCCTAGAGAGAACAAAACAGCAGCAATAAATAAATAGTTATTTAAATTATCCACTAGTTCCCTTCTCTGGATAAAACAGCCGCACCAATAAGGGCCCCTAATAACAATACGGATATTACTTCAAAAGGGAGAAGATATCTTGTTAGTAAAAGGGTCCCTACCCCTGCAGTGGTACTCTCAGGCTCCAGTGCAGGTCGGATTAACCAGGGTGTTTTGCTAATCACCATACTTAAGAAAATAAACAACCAAGTCACCACCACAGCACCAACACCTTGTTGTACATTAGTCTGAGATAATCGAACAGAAGAAATTTGATTTGTAAGCATAATACCAAAAATGATCAGCACCAATATTCCGCCAATATAGACCAGAAGCTGTACTCCAGCTATGAAATCTGCCCATAGAAAAACATATAAACCAGCAACACCAAATAATGTGAAAAGTAACCCTACAGCTGCATAAAGTAATTGATTATTAAGTACTACAAACGCAGCAGAAATAACTGTTAGAACAGCAATACACCAGAAAACCATGTCTACCATTTCCAGCTAAGCCTCAGCTTTTTGTTCACTTATTATTTTCGCTATTCCATCTTTTGAACCTGGTTTAGCAAACCGGTAAATAAGATCATTTCGATCTGGTTCAGAGAATTCATAATCAATTGGATGTTTTCCACTGTTTGGACCTCCAGTCATGAAAATACACTCTTCTGGGCATGGATAGGTGCACAGATTACAATAGCAGCATTCTGTCATATCAATATCAAAACGAGTAACCACCATGGCTTTTCGGGATCCATTCGAAGTGACACCCACATGACCAATATCTTTAATGTCTTCACCGCGATTTGGTACTTTTTCCGTTTCAATCTTAATGCAATCTACGGGGCAGGCGCGTTCGCATTTAAGACATCCAATACAATCATCCATATCTACATGTAATCTTGACCTGATTACATTGTAGTTACTGTGATCAAAACCAATATTACGATCAGGCCTGGGCCATCTTTCTTCTGGATATTGAAGTGTAGCAATGCCACTTTTTGCCCGAAAAAGGTGCAAAATAGTAATTCCCATCCCACCAAGAATGGTAGTAGTTGCTTCCCAGATATTAGTTAAATATCTTTTCATAATTTATCCTTAATCATCCAAATAATACTGTCCAGATTGAAACACCAAAAATATTAATCAGCCCTATTGGTACAAAAACTTTCCAACATACATTCATTAGCTGATCAACCCTAAGCCTAGGTACTGTCCATCGAATCCAGATCATAATAAAAATCAAAAGGGCTATTTTGCTTATCATCCAAAACACACTCCAGCCCGGTGAATCAAGATACCCTGATACTGGACTTTGCCATCCGCCAAGGAACCCAGTAGCGGCGACCGCGCTGACAACAAACATATTTGCATACTCACTCAAGAAAAAAAACGCATAACGCATTCCTGAATATTCTGTTACAA
>CEUZ01292079.1_pt1 | contig 14343 bp, 13 predicted proteins | sample 361511 | NCBI WGS metagenome assembly CEUZ01 (sample SAMEA2622822, study PRJEB7988) | marine metagenome | biome: marine biome (ENVO:00000447); feature: surface water layer (ENVO:00002042); material: "saline water (ENVO:00002010), including plankton (ENVO:xxxxxxxx)" | depth 5 m
ATGAATTAGTTTCTCATGTATATATTTCAGGAAATACTAAAATAGGAAAAAATAATAAATTTTTTCCATTTTCTTCTATTGGAACTATTCCTCAAGATCTTAAATATTCAGGAGAACAATCAAGATTAACTATAGGTAATAACAATGTATTTAGAGAAAATGTTACTGTTAATCCAGGTACAAAAACTGGATCAATGGAAACTAAAATTGAAAATAATTGTTTGTTTATGGTCGGCACTCACATTGCTCATGATTGTTATATTGGTTCTAATGTAATTATGTCTAATAATGCTCAATTAGCAGGACATGTAAAAATATATGATAATGCTATTATAGGCGGTTTATGTGGAATACATCAATTTGTTTCTATTGGAAAATACTCTATGATAGGAGGTATGAGTGGAGTAGGATTAAATATTGTTCCATATGGACTTTATTTTGGAGTTAGACAAAAATTAAGAGGGTTAAATTTAATAGGACTTAAAAGAAAAGGTGTTGATAAAAATATTATAAAAGTAATTCAAAAAAATTTTAATAATATTTTTAATACTGAAAATTCTATAATAGAAAATATCAATAATTTGTCGAATGAATCAAAATCAATTTTAGAAATAAAGGAAATAATTGATTTTATTAATACTCATATTGAAAGAGGAATCTGCACAATAGAATGAAAAAAATAGGAATAATTGCGGGCGGTGGCAAACTTCCAATTTTAATAGCTAATAACATTCTTAATTCAGGTAAATCAGTAATTTTTTTTTGTATAGAGCCATTTGCATTTAAAAGAAATTATAAAAAATTTCAAAGTAATTTTATCAAACTGGAAAATATTTCTAAAATCATTAATCTTCTTAAAAAAGAAAATATAAAAGAAATTATAATGGCTGGACATATTAAAAGACCAAGTATTAAAGATTTCAATTTTGATTATAAAACTATTAAATTTTTTAAAGAATATGTTTTACAACCAAAAGGAGATGATAAATTATTATCAACTATTGTTAAATTTTTTAAAAAGGAAGGTTTTAATTTTATTGCATGGAAAAATAATTGTAAAAATTTATTTGTTAATGAAAGTCATATTACAATAAAAAAACCAAATAAAGCTTCTATAGAAAATTTACATAAAGGCCTTGAAGTATTTAAAAAAATTGGAAAAATTGACGTAAGTCAAAGTTTAATAATACAAAATAATTTTGTTTTGGGTATAGAAGCAGCAGAAGGCACAGATGAACTAATAAAAAGATGCTATAAATACAAAAAAAAGGGTGAAAAGGGAGTTCTTATTAAGTCAAGTAAGTACAAACAGGATTTGAGATTTGATGTCCCAGTAATAGGTTTAAATACTTTAAAACTATTAAAAAAATATAATTATGATGGAATTTTTATAGAAAAAAATAATTTAATTATTCTTGATAAACAAGAATCAATTGATTTTTGTAATAATAATTCATTATTCATATCTAGTTTTATAAAACCTTGAAAAATAAAACTAAAATCAAAATTTTTTTTTGCGCAACTGAACAGTCAGGAGATAATTTAGGTGAAAAAATTATAAAGAAAATACAAAATAATTCTAAAATTTACAATTTTGATGGTGTTGGAGGAAGTAAAATGAAAGAATTATTAAATAAGCAATTTTATTCATTAAAAAATTTTAAATCAATTGGAATAATTGAAATTCTAACCTCGATTAGAAAATATTTACTAATGATTGATAAATTAGCCAATATAATTATAAAAAACAATTATCAAATTGTAGTAACTATTGATTCTCCAGATTTTAATTTTAGATTAGCTAAAAAAATAAAACAAAAAGGTTATAAAGGGAAAATAGCACATATAGTTGCACCTTCAGTTTGGGCATGGAGAAAAAATAGAGCTAAGGATATTTCTTTAATTTACGATAAATTACTTGTTATTTTTCCTTTTGAACCAAAATATTTTACTCAGCACAAATTAAATACAAAATTTATCGGAAATCCTATTTATTATATTAAAGATTTTAATAAAAAAAGAAAAAAAGAATTTATTGCTTTTTTACCAGGAAGTAGAAAAGGTGAAATTAAAAATTTAATTAATTATTTTAAAATTTTATCTGAATATTTATATAATATATCTAGTAAATATAAATTATTTATACCTACATTACCTCATATTAAAAAAGATTTAATAATTTTAACAAAAAATTGGAAAATTAAACCTTTGATTATTATAGATCAAAAAAAAATAGATAAATATTTTTCAAAAACTTTATTTGCAGTAGTATGCTCAGGTACAGCTACTTTAGAAATAACTAAAAGAAAAATTCCTCAAATAATTATTTATAAATTAAATATATTAACAGTAATTATTTTATATTTATTTGCCTATATAAAATATGCAAACATAATTAATATTATGGCAAATCAAATGATCATTCCTGAAATAGTAAATTTCAAACTTAATAATAAAAATATTTTAATAGAATTTAAAAAATTATTAAATGACAATAATAATACTCAAATTAAAAATTCAAGAAATTACATAACTAAGCTTATTTTAAAAAAATCGCCTGCTGAAATAGCTTCAAAAGAAATAAAAAAATTACTTTTTCCATAACCATTGAAAAATTGATTTTTTTTCTCTTGATTCTATTGTTTTATATTCTCTCGCTTTAGATCCTAAATATAACTGTCTTGGTCTACCAATTTTATTTATAGGATCTTCAATCATTTCTTTCCATTGAGAAACCCATCCAACAGTTCTGCCAATAGCAAATAATACTGTAAACATACTGGTTGGAAACCCAATTGCTTTTAAAATAATTCCTGAATAGAAATCAACATTAGGATAGAGCTTTTTATTGATAAAATACTCATCATTTAATGCAATTTTTTCTAACTCTAAAGCGACTTTAAGAAGAGGATCATCTTTTTTATTTAATTCCTCTAAAACTTCATGAGCAGATTTTTTCATAACTTCAGCTCGTGGATCATAATTTTTATAAACTCTATGACCAAAACCCATTAATCTGAAATTGTCATTTTTATCTTTAGCACGATCAATGAATTTAGGAATATTTTCTATAGATCCTATTTCCTCTAACATATGAATAACTGCTTCATTTGCACCTCCATGAGCAGGCCCCCATAATGAAGCTATCCCTGATGCAATGCAGGCAAATGGATTCGCACCTGATGATCCAGCTAATCTTACTGTAGAAGTTGATGCGTTTTGTTCATGGTCTGCATGTAATATAAAAAATTTATCCATAGCTTTTACCAAAATAGGGTTTAATTTATATTCTTCAGTAGGTAATGAAAAAGTCATATTTAAAAAATTTTCAGCATAAGAAAGACTATTTTTTGGAAATACAAATGGCTGGCCTATTGAATATTTATAAGCCATAGCTCCTATTGTGGCAATTTTTGCAATTAATCTATGACAAGCTATCATTCTTTGGTTTAAATCAGTAAAATTAGTACTATCATGATAAAAAGCAGATAATGCCCCAACTATTCCTACCATAATAGCCATAGGATGAGCATCTCTTCTGAAACCTGTAAAAAATTGAACTAGTTGTTCATTTAACATTGTGTGTTGTTTAATAACATTCTGAAATTTTTCTTTATCAGCTTGAGAAGGTAAATCTCCATGTAACAATAAATAACTGACTTCTAAAAAATCACTTTTATTTGCTAATTCTTTGATATCGTAACCTCTATGTCTGAGAATCCCTTTATTTCCATCTATAAAAGTTATTGATGAAGAGCAAGAAGCTGTTGAAGTAAATCCAGGATCATATGTAAACATACCTGTTTCTTTATATAATGAAGTAATATCTATAACATTTGGACCTTCTGAGCTTTTTAGGATGGGAATTTCATAAGAAAATCCTGTCTCATTGTTAAATAGAGTAAAAGATTGTTTTATTTTATTATTTTTATCATCAAAATCAGGCATAAAAGCTTATATCATTTTTTAAAATTTTTATTAATATTATTTATATAGTTATTAATTCTTAAAAAAGTATCATGTTTACTTAATATATACATTATTTCTGATATTGAAATCCCATCTTCATTATTTGTTAATATAAATCTTAAGGGTTTTGCAAAAGAAGGAAATGTGATTTTTTCATTTTTTATAAAATTTTGTAAAATTATTTCTATATTATTGATATTCCAATTTTCAACTTTTTCTAAATCTATAATAAATTTTTTTATCAAATTATTAAATAGATCATCAAAAATTTTATTTTTTTTATTTACGAGACTCTGATCAAAAAAAATAGATATAATATCCTTGTATTCTGACAATTTTTTAATTTTTTTATTATGATAAAAATAAATATTTTTAATTTTATTTTTATCTAAATTAATATATTTTTTGATTTTGGGATCTGTATTAATAAAACTTATAAAATATTGATAATTCTCATTTTTTTGAAGATAATAATTATTTAGAAAATCAAGTTTATTATAATCAAATATACTTGATGATTTTGTTAATGATTTAATATCAAATTTATCAATAATTTCCTCTAATTCAATAAACTCCTTTTCTTTTTTTGGCGACCAACCTAATAAAATTAAATTATTTATTATTGCTTTTGGAATATAACCATGAGTATTAAATTCATTTATATTTACCGCACCATGCCTCTTAGATAATTTAGTTCCATCTTGTCCATGAATCAATGGCAGATGAGCATATTGAGGAATTTTCCAATCAAGATTTTTGTACAAGTAATTTTGTTTAAAAGCATTATTTAAATGATCATTTCCTCTTATTATAACATTTACATTCATATCATGATCATCAACTACAACAGATAACATATAAGTAGGAGTTTTATCATTACGTAAAATAATAAAATTATCTAATTCTTTGTTATCAACAATAACTTTACCTTGTATAATATCGTTAACTTCAATATTTCCATCATTTGGAATTTTTAATCTTATACAATATCCACTATCTAATTTTTGTATTGTTTCATCAAACTGACAATTTATACACAATCTTTTAATATTTTTATTTTCTATTAAATTTTTTTCTCTTCTTTCATCTATTTGTTTTTTTGTACAAATGCATTTATAGGCTTTATTTTCATTTAAAAGTTTAATAGCAATTTCTTGGTGTCTTAATATTCTTTTAGATTGAAAATATATTTCATCATCCCATTCAATTCCCATCCATTCCAAGCCTTTAACAATGCTATTTATAAATTCTTTTTTTGATCTTTGTTTATCTGTATCTTCTATTCTAAGTAAAAATTTAGAATCAGAGAATTTTTTTTTAAATTGATGAGTTACTATATAATTAATTAATGCAGTTCTTACTCCTCCAATGTGCAAATTTCCTGTAGGAGAAGGAGCAAATCTTGTAATTATTGCATTCATATCTGACTAATATAGTTTAAATTTTGGAAATTTTTTAGTTATATTTTCTTATTAATCCAGATAAAGTGCCTTGAACTTGTACATCATTGAGATTTAAAACTTTTTCTTGATAGTTTTTATTGCCTGGAATTAAATGAACTTTATTATTTACAATTTTAATTGTTTTTAAAGTAACCTCATTATCTATAGTTATTACTGCTGCAATTTTACCATTTTGAACTTGATTAGTTTTTTTAATAATAGCTATATCTCCATCATAAATTCCATTTTCTATCATAGAGAGACCTGTAACTTTTAAACCAAAATAACTATGACCAGTAGAAATTAGATTAGCAGGCACTTCTATAAATTCATTTGGATTAGAAATAGCCTCAATAGGATTTCCAGCAGCTATTGATCCAAGCAAAGGAATAGATATATTATTGTAAGATTTATAATCTACGTTGTTTAATTGATTATTTAAGTGTTTTGTGATTTCCATTGCTCTGGCTTTATGTTTTAATCTTTTAATAAAACCTCTTTGTTCAAGACTTAATATAAGTCTATGAATCCCTGATTTGGACTTTAAATTAACTGCCAACTTCATTTCTTCAAATGAAGGCGCTATTCCATTCTTTCCAATATATTTGTTTAAAAATTCAAATAGCTCTTTTTGTTTTTTTGTTAACATATATTGTGTTCTATATATGTTCTATAAATGTTGCAAGAATATTCTAAAAAATGGCTTATTTTCGGAATAAAAATGAAAATTATTTAAAATAATCTGACTTTCCACCAGTTTTTTTTAATAACTTAATTTCTTTAATTATAATATTTTTATCAACACTTTTACACATGTCATAAATAGTTAAACAAGTTATTGTTACTCCATTTAAAGCCTCTATTTCAACTCCAGTTTTACCAAAACTTTTTACATTACAAGTTATTAGAAATGAGCATTTTTCTTTAAGAATCTTAATATTTATATCAATTTTTTCGATAGGAATGTTATGAGTCAGTGGAATAATATCACTAGTCTTTTTTGCACCAATAATTCCTGCAATAATTGATGTATTGGTTATTTCACCTTTTTTTGTTTTCATTGAAACAATTTCTTTAAAAGCTTTTTTAGAAAACTTAACTAGACCTTGTGCTTTGGCAAATCTAGAAGTTTCTTTTTTATTACTTATATCAACTATAGTAGGTTTATTTTTATTATTTAAATGATTAATCATTTTTTATTAATTCTTTTACTTTATTTTTTTTATTTTTTGCTGTTAATAAAGATTCTCCAATAAGAAAATTAAAAATTCCTGCTTCGTTATATTTTTCAATTTGTTGATTATTGTTTATACCACTTTCTGCTACTACAGTAAAATTTTCAGGTATGTCTCTAATTAATTTTAATGTAGTATTATCATTAATATTTAGCGTTTTAAGATTTCTATTATTTATTCCTATAATTGGATAATTGATATTTATGGCTCTTTCTAATTCAGAATGTGTGTGAGTTTCTATTAGACAATCTAAACCATAATTATTAGCAATTTCAATAAACTCAATAATTTGATTATCTGATAATATTGAAACAATTAAAAGAATAGCGTCAGCATTATATATTTTGCTTTGTAAAATTTGATATGAATCAATAATGAAATCTTTACGTAGTATCGGTAAATTACAATGCTTATGAATTAAAGACATATTATCAATATGTCCTTTAAAAAAATTTTCTTCTGTTAATATTGATATAGCTCCAACACCAGATTGTTCGTATTCTATGACTATATTTTCAGGTATATAATTTTTAACAATAATTCCAGCACTTGGGCTAGCTTTTTTAATTTCGGCAATAATATTATTTTTTTTATATTGCTGAGAATCAATTAATAGTTTTTTAAAATTTCTATTATTTTTATCTATAAATAATTTTTCAAGATTTTTAAAAGAACACTTTTCCTTTTCTTTTTCTAAAGTAATTTTTTTTTGATAACAAATCTTTTCAAGTATATGATTCATTGTGAATTAATCAAATTCAAAAAAAATTCTTTTGTTTTTCCATTATTTATAAAACTTTTAGATATTTCAAAACCGTCTTTTAAAGAATTAGTAATTCCAGATAAATATATTGCAGCTCCAGAATTTATTTCAACTATCTTTTGAAAACTATTATTTGGACCTTCTAACAAATCAATAAAAGATTTTGCATTATAATCAGCATCCCCGCCTTTAATTTCTTCAATATTTATCAAATCATATCCGTAATCTTTAGGATTAAATGTATAATTCTTTATATTACCATCATTCAATTCAGATACTAAAGTTGGTGAAGATAAAGAAATTTCATCCATTCCATCAATACCATGCACAACCATAACATTTGTTGAGCCTAGATTTTTTAATACTTCACAATGAATATTAACCCATTTCTTTTCAAAAACACCTAATAATTGTCTCTTTGTATTAGCGGGATTTATTAATGGTCCTAGTAAGTTAAATATTGTTCTAGTTTTTAATTGTTGTCTTATTTTAATGACGTGTTTCATGGCATCATGATGATATTGAGCAAATAAGAAACAAAATCTATTTTTATTTAAAGAATTTTCTAAAATTTTAGTATCAGATGTTATTTTTAAACCAATTTTTTCTATAAAATCAGCTGATCCTGATTTTGAGCTAATAGATCTGTTACCATGTTTAGCCACAATAGCACCAGCACTAGCTGCTACAATTGATGCAGCAGTTGAAATATTTAATGTACCTTTCATATCACCACCTGTACCACATGTGTCGATGCAATTTGTTGGTGATTTAATTTTTAAAGATTTTTCCCTTAATATTTTAGCAGCTCCTAATATTTCATCTTTAGATTCTTTTTTAATCTTTAAACCTATCAAAATAGCAGTTGTATCTATTTCAGAAGTTTGACCTGACATTATTAATTCAAAAATTTTTGATGATTCCTCAATAGTTAAATTTAAACCATTAAATAATTTATTTTTTATTATATTAATTTCCATATTTAATTAATCGTAAATAGTTTTTTAAAATCTTTTTTCCTGATTCTGTGCCAATACTTTCTGGATGAAATTGTAATCCATATATTGGATAATTTTTATGAGCAATTCCCATTATAATATTTTTTTTGCTTTTTGCTATAATTTCGAAATCTTTATGTAAAGTTTTTTCTGCAATTATTAATGAATGATATCGAGTAGCCATAAATGATTTATCTATATCTTTAAATAATGAATGATTATTATGTTTAATAGAACAAATTTTTCCATGCATTATTTCTGAACATTGTATTATTTTCCCCCCGAAGGCTTGACCAATAGATTGATGACCGAGACATATTCCTAATATTGGAAATTTTTTATAAAGTTTTTTCACTAAATTTAAACAAATTCCTGCTTCATTAGGAGTGCAAGGACCTGGAGAAAGTATTATTGATTTTGGATTAAGTTTAATTATTTCTGAAATAGTAATTTTATCATTCCTTACTACTTTTAATTTGGTATTTAGCTCACCTAAATAATGATAAATATTAAATGTAAAACTATCATAATTATCTATTAATAAAATCATTAAACAGAAAATTTATATGAATCTTTAGCAGCTGAAACAATGGCTTTGGCTTTATTAATTGTTTCTTGATATTCTTTTTCTGGGTTAGAATCATATACTACTCCTCCACCTGCCTGAATATATAGTTTTTTATTTTTTACTAAAGCTGTTCTTAAACTTATGCATGTATCCATTTGGCCATTTGAATCAAAATAACCCATAGCACCACCATAAAAACTACGATTTTCTCTTTCTAACTCTTCTATTATTTCCATAGCTCTAATTTTAGGTGCTCCTGAAACTGTACCTGCAGGAAAGCCTGAGACTAGAGCATCTATAGAGTCATATTTTTTATTTAATTCACCCTCTACATTTGAAACTATATGCATTACATGAGAATAATATTCTATAATCATTTTCTCAGTAACTTTGACAGAACCAATTTTTGCCACTTTTCCAACATCATTTCTTCCTAAATCTAATAACATTAAGTGTTCCGCTAGTTCTTTTTTGTCATTAATTAAACTATTAGCTAGTTTAGTATCTTCTGATATTGATTTACCTCTTTTTCTTGTTCCAGCTATTGGTCTAATTGTAATTTTATTTTTTCTTACTCTAACTAGTATTTCGGGACTTGATGCAACTAGACCAAAATTATTAAAATTAAAATTTACCAAAAAAGGAGAAGGATTAAGTCTTCTTAATGATCTATATAATGAGTTAGATGAAAGAAAATAGTCACAATAAAATCTTTGAGAAGGAACCACTTGAAAGATATCTCCAGCATTAATATATTTTTTAGCCTTTTTGACTATTTTTAAATATTCATTTTTTTTTAGATTTGATTTAATTTTTATTTTTTTATTAAAATTTATTTTAGATTTTATTTTGTTTTTTTTAATTTCATTATTTAATTTATTAATGTAAGATTTAATTCTTTTTTCAACTACTTGTATTGCTTTTTCTGCTTTAATTTTTTTTTCAGGATACACAACAGTCATTATATCAATAGTATCTTTTATATTATCAAAAACAGCGGCTAATTTTGGTCTAATGAACATAGCTTCAGGAATTTTTAGAGTATCAAAATTTTTTAATTTTACTTTTTCCATATATTTAATCATTGGATAGCCAAGATAACCAACTAAAACTGGGTAGGGTGGTTCATTTTTATCTTTTTTAATTTTCGAAAGATTGAGTATATTCCTTAAAGAATCAATTGGATTTAAATTTAAATTAATTTTTTCTTTCAAATTAGCACTCTCTGTAGTAATTTTAACTTTACCTTTATCTACTTGCCATATTAGATCTGGTTCACAGCCTAAAAGCGAATATCTTCCTCTTTGATCTCCACCTTCTACAGATTCTAATAAAAAAGAAAATTTTTGTTTTTCTGAAATTTTCAAAAAAGTTGAGATTGGAGTATCAGTATCTGCAATAAATTTATTTGTTATTATTTGTGGTATATTTTTATTATATTTTTTAATGAATTCTCTTTTATTTATAAGAGCCATTATAAGCTTTTTAGAATCGCATTGATTAAATTATCATTTGTAGAAATTTTAGTTTTTTTTAGTAGTTCATTATAAACAGAATTTCTAATATCTTCTGATAAAGAATCTTGCTGATCATTAATAATATTTGAATTATTCATATTAACTTTTTTAAGTTTGGAAATATGTATTAAATCATCTTCAACTATATAATTAATATCATTAATAGCACTTATGAAAATATATTTATTTAGATCATTTGGTATATTTTTAGATTTAAAACTAATTTCAAGAGGCTGAATTTTTTCATTATATTCATTCTCTAATGTTTTTATAAAATCTGTATTATTTTTATTACTTGTTATTTTTTCATCAATAAATTCTAATTTTTTAAATATTTTCCAATTTTTTAGGACATCCTCTTTTATTTCAGCAAAATTTATAGGCTCAGATTCAATAATTTTTTTCAATTCAAAGGTATAAAATTCATCTTCATCTAATTTAACAATATCATTTGTAAAATTTAGTGATGAATTGAAAGCATTTTCAAAAAGATTAACAAAAAATTTATTATCTTTTTGATCATATTTATTAAAATCATTTGTTAAATCATCTATAAATAATAAATTTAGATTATTTTTTTCAGATATTTCTTTTAAATTTAAGCCATCAAGAATATCTTGTGAGATTTGATTTTCTAAATCAATAAAAAAATTTTTCGCATCAATATAAGATATTTCTTTGTTAATTGATTCTTCAACATCATCAAAACTTAATTGCTTTTTGTTTTTAATTTTTTTTAAGAAAAGTACATGATATGCTAAAGGAGATTTAAACACAGAAGTTTTTTCATTTATCTTGAGCTTAAATAGAGGATCAGCTATTATTTCTAAAATTTCATCTTTTTCAATATTTTCAAAATTATTAAACTCAATGCTATTTTCATTTACATATTTAATAATTCCTTCATAAGAACTAATGTTTTCAATATTATCTCTAAAGTTTTTTGCATCATTTTGTTCTTTGAAATTAAATTGTAAATAACTCCTTTTTTCGTTCTCAAAATAAAGCTCTTTATTATTGTTATAATATTTTAAAATTTCATTTTTTGTTGGTTTAAAATTGTCTACAAAATCATTTAATTGTAGTCTTAAAAGTTGCAACTCTCTTTTTTCTTTTGACATATAATCTGATATATTATCTTTATAAAAATTTGATAAAACTTCATTCATATTATTTTCGTTTTCTTTAACTTTTTTACTTAAATCAATTTTTTGTAAGGGTATTTTTAAATAATCTATATTTCTTGTATGTGCATTAAATGTATTTATTTTATTTAAGGAAGATTTTGGAATGTTTATATTTAAAAATGCTGAATTATAATAATCATTACGAGCCTCATAATGTAAAATTTGAATAATATCTTCAATTTTTAATTTTTGTTGAGATAAAAAATTATTTAAATAATCTTCATTTAATTCATTATTATCACTATAAAGATTTGGAATTAACTCTTTTGTTTTTTTAGCAATAATTTTTTCATCTAATTTTAATCCTAAGTTGTTAAATTCATTTTCAAAAACAGTTTCATTAATAATTGCTCCAAGAGCTAATTGATGTATTTGATAATTTATAATTTCTTCACTAGAAAGTTCTTTCTTTAAAATATTGTTAAAACTATTTATGTTTAATTGAAGTCCTCTATTAAATCTTGTAGTGGAAATTTTAGTATTTCCAACTTTGGCAACAACATTATCTGAATTAAATATGTTAGAAACAACAGTACTTTGTTTCCAAAAAAACAAACTTAAACCAAATAGAATAATTAGTACTATTCCTATCCAAGATTTCCTTAAACTTCTCATAATTTAATTATATGTTTGCTTCTATAACAATAGAATCTATAAAGAAATTAAATTATGCTAGATATAAGAAATTTTCATAAAATTTATGTAGCTAATTGGAAACTTAATGGTTCGCCAATTTTTGTTAATGAATACACAGATAAAATAAGTTCCAAATATGATAAATCTAGTAAATGTGTAGTAATATGTCCTCCTAATGTATTTATTAATCAAATTGTATCTAAAAACATTTTAGCAGGAGGACAGGATTGCTCAATATATTCTGAAGGGGCTTATACAGGTGAAGTGAGTACTAAAATTCTTAAAAGTTTGGGATGTACTTTTTGTATCATAGGTCATTCAGAAAGAAGAAATTTATTTTTAGAAAATAATTATTTGATAAGTAAAAAAATATTAAATTGTATAAATAATAAAATAATTCCAATTTTATGTATAGGAGAAAGTTTAGATGAGAAAAATCAAAAATCAACTAAACAAGTTTTAGAAAAACAGCTGATAGAAGTTATACCTAAAGAAGCTAATGAAAATAATTTAATTATTGCCTATGAGCCTCTTTGGGCAATTGGAACTGGAATAATTCCGAAATTTGATGAGATTTTCAAAATACATACTTTTATTAAAAAGGATATATCTCAAACAAAAAATTTTAGAATATTGTATGGCGGATCAGTAAATCAATCAAATTGTAAAGATATATTAAGAGAAAATGCTGTAGATGGTTTGTTAATTGGAGGCGCTTCTTTAAAAATTAATGAATTTAATAAAATTATAGAATCATAATATAAATATATTACTTGATTAACTAATTAACTTAAATATAAGCTTTTAAAAAATGACAACTTTAATAATAATTCAATTAATTCTTGCAATTTTTTTGGTTATACTTGTTTTATTGCAAGGTTCAGATAATGAAGGTCTTGGACTTGGAGGTGGAGGTGGCAACCTCGGAGGAATGTTATCTGCCAGGGGGTCAGCAAATCTTTTATCCAGATTAACTGCCATCACTGCTACATTATTTATGATTATGAGTATTGTTCTTGCAATTTATGCTTCAGCTGGCTCAGAAAAGAATATTTTAAAATCATTACCTAAAATTGAATCTAGCGTAAATGATGATGAAACTCAAGAACCCGCATCTCCAGAAAGTAATTAATAATATTACTTGAACTTAGTGTTTAAATTATATATCAGGTTCTTCCGTAATGCATTTTGTTTTTATTACGGGTGGTGTTTCTTCTTCATTAGGTAAAGGTTTGGCAGCTGCAGCCCTAGGTTCTTTACTTCAATTAAGAAATTTCAAAGTTAGATTAAGAAAACTAGATCCTTATTTAAATGTTGATCCTGGAACTATGAGTCCATATCAACATGGAGAAGTTTTTGTTACAGAAGATGGCGCTGAAACAGATTTAGATCTTGGACATTATGAAAGATTTACAAATTTAAATTCAAAGAAAACCGATAGCGTTTCTACAGGCAAAATTTATTCTAATGTTCTTAAAAAGGAAAGAAAGGGAGATTTTCTAGGATCTACCATTCAAGTTATTCCACATGTTACTGATGAAATAAAAAGATTTATTTTTGATGATTTAAAAAATGAAGATTTTGTTATTTGTGAAATTGGAGGTACTGTAGGAGATATAGAGTCCCTTCCTTTTTTAGAGGCTATTAGACAGATTAGAAACGAAAAAGATAAAATATCTTCATGTCATATACATATGACCTATATTCCTTATATTTCTTCAGCTGATGAACTTAAAACAAAACCAACACAACATTCAGTTAAAGAATTATTAAATGCTGGAATTCAACCAGATATTATCATGTGTAGATGTGACAGATCTATAAATATTGAGTCTATAAATAAAATTTCTTCATTTTGTAACGTTAAAAAGAAAAATGTTATTCCAGCACTTAATGCTAAATCAATTTATGATGTTCCCTCCTTATATTATAAAGCAGGTTTAGATAAATCTTTGTTATTAGAGCTTGGTTATAAAAAAGTCACACCTAAAATTAATCTTAAACCATGGAACAATGTCGTTAGAAAAA
>CEUZ01011855.1_pt1 | contig 14331 bp, 11 predicted proteins | sample 361511 | NCBI WGS metagenome assembly CEUZ01 (sample SAMEA2622822, study PRJEB7988) | marine metagenome | biome: marine biome (ENVO:00000447); feature: surface water layer (ENVO:00002042); material: "saline water (ENVO:00002010), including plankton (ENVO:xxxxxxxx)" | depth 5 m
AATGTAGCATCTACAGCAGTAGTAGTAGAACCACTACCTGAAGTAGTACCTGTTACCATCTTACCAAGGTTTCTGCCTACAGCTTTTCTTAAATCCTCTAATGTTTTGCCGTGTGTTATTGCCATGTCTACCTTCTTTTAGCAGTTTTTTTCTTATAATTTCTATTAACCTTGCCTTCATATTTTTTCTTTTCTTTGGCTGTTAATATTATTAAATCATGTATATTTTCGTAATATCCTTTTCTTGTTTTACTTTGTGTTACTGCCATAGATTACTTCTTTTTCTTTCTACGCACAGGTTTTCTCTTTTTAGGTGGTCGCCCTCTTCGGCTTCCGTATGTACCTTTACCCATTGGTGGCATTGCTTTCCTCCTTCTTTGCTTTATTAACTTGGGCTTCGCCCATTATTCTAATTTGTTCTTTTAACTTTTTATTTTCTCTGCTAAGAGCTTTGTTTATAACTTTAAGTTTAAACAAAGGATCTTCGTTCATAGCTTCTGCTATATCAATTTGTTGTACAACAACATTATCGTCGATTTGCTCTTGCTTTCCGTTTGAATTTTCTGTTAAGTTTTTTTCTGTCAATTTTTGTTCCTCCAAAATAAAGTTTTCCTGTAGAACTTTCAGCTCTTTTTAATTTGCTTATTCTTATTTCATCTAACACTTTACCTGCATCTTTTCTTTCCTGTGTTGTCATCTTAGGTTTCTTTTTTCCCTGTGCTCTTACTTCTTTAACAAATGTTTCGTGAGCCTCACCAATCATAGTTTCAATCATGTTTTTTGAGTAAGGATCATGCGGGGTAAAAGGGACATTATGAAGTACTGACCTTCGTTGTGTAACTGAATCATAAAAACTAAATGACAATGATTTAATACTACCTGTTCCGTACTCTCCTAAAAGAGTAACTCCGACAGGTAGTATTAATCTTCTATCATAAGTTTCTGAACCTACGACCTGCATAGTTATTACGGAGCTATGTTTAAGTCAATTAATGCATAGTCTGTAGCAACTGAAGCTATCAACATTTGATGTCCGATTACTTGTTCGTTTTCATTCGTACCATCTCTGTCTAAGTCTTCAAAACCACCCGCAGTTGATGCACCACCAACTCTTACAGCCTCACCTATCACACCTGCTGCATTACAAAGAACTGATGCAGGCCCCCATGTTTGTAGCCATCCATAGTAGTTAGTAGTTAAAGCTCTAGGAGCTACTCCTACTGCTATGTTAGATACAGTTGTTGGGGAAATAATAACATTGCTATATGGGTTTACTGCTAAACCTACTAAAGTATTACCATTAGTAACGGCAGTTACAGTACCATCTTCTTCATCAAGAGTAATGACACAAGTGCCACTAGAATCTCCTGCTGCATTAGACTTAATCTTGTAAACAGAACCTTCACCTGTACCATCATTTACATAGATGTAACCATCTTTGTATTGATCTTTGGTAGCAGCAGTTCCTCCAAGAGTTACTGTAAGCTGTGTGACACCTGCCGCTGCAGTAGCAATAGCTAAATCCATATCATGGTTAGCTACACCTGCAGGAGCCTGTACTATAGCACCTGCTGCTATATCAGAGCCACCTACTTCGCAGTATCTAAATACTCTTCCATCATCAAAAGTCATTCTAGTACCTAGCTTATGCTTTTGACCTGAAGTCTGTACTTTTTCCCACCCATATTTTCCGTGGATTGTATTTGGAAAAGACATAATCTTTCCTCCTATTTAATTTTACGAGTTTCTTATACACCTCGTCTTTAACCGATTATTAAAATTTCGTATAAGCTCGGTCAAAGGTTACACTTATACTGAAAGAAGGAGAGGTTAGATAGAGGATTTCTTCTCTACCTTGACCTCTTCCTTTACTTTTTCTTGTTTGGGCTTGCATACACACTTGTCACCTTTAGCTTCAAGTCTGCACTTGCCATCCCATTCTATTGGGAACAAACCAATATTCCCTCGTCTTTTTTGTGTGGCTGCATCACTTGGTTGATTAGGATAAGCAGAACCACAAGGTTTCTGTAAATCACCCTCAACATTAAACTTAGGAATGTGATTATAGTATGTTGTCTTACCCTGCCAATCAGGAAGTAATCCTTCAAACTTATCTATTCCCATATCTTTCCTTTGATTGTTAATTTCATCTCTAACTTGCTTTCTGTTATGCCCATAATAATGATTAACCAATTAATGCCTCCGAATTTATTAGTTGTTAGTTGCTAAAGCTGCAGCATCAAATATAAGACCTGCACCTCTTGAATCATCTAACTCAAATACACCATAGTCTGAAGTAATAACCACTTCTGTGGCTCTCAAACTTGCATCTCTCTGCCTCTCTGTTCTAGTTTCTACTGAATTAAGAACTGCCATAGCTGATTTGTCAGCAATAACTCCTGTTGCATCATCTGAAGAATCAACTGATAAGTTACCATCTTCAAATATAGATACCCCATTCATAGGCCTTAATCCACTCCAAAAGTCTTTCAAGAGATCTGCTGTCCATCCACTAGAGATTTCTGCTGATCCTGATGAAGCTACTGTTGCAGATTCTTTTGAAAGATAAGCAACTGAGTTAGGATGATGTAATATGTAAATTTGACTACCAAATTTATTAGCTTTTGCGTAAGTGATTGCTCCCTGTACGTTACTTGCTTTCATAAATTTAGTTGCAGCACCAAGAGTGGTACCACCATTTAAAGAACCATACAATGCGTGAACATCTGTATCTTTCTTCCTTGCCATAGCATCACCTAACTGTTTACCAATTATAGTGAATACATTGTTTTGTTGTTCACGAACAAGTTTATCAGTTAAGATAACTTTGGCTCCGACTTCTGCTGCTGTTAAGTCAACAGTTGTCATTCCAATTTCTTCTTCGTCAACAATGTCTTGCCCGTCTGTCAAGTCACTAACTGTCATCTGTCCAACTTTTGGAACAGTAACCTGTTTAGCTCCTTTAGGAAGGCTGAAGCTCTCTATTAGAGCCATAGCAGGAGCATTGTGCTCCTCGGTATACCTAGCTGCTGCGATAATTATCTTACTCGCATTTTCTAGATTACCTGTTGTCGCTGTTTGTGCCATTTCGACATCTCCTTATTTTAAGGGTAAATAAATTTAACCGATGCCTGCAGCCCTACGAGCTGCCGCTTCGGTTTCAGGATTGCGAACTCCTGAGTTGTAAAGATCCAATAATCTTTCCTCACTAGAACTTGCTTCTGCCGGAGCTGTGTTATTGTCATAGCTCTGTGCAGGGACTTGTCCTTTTTTAAGTCTAGCATTTTCTTCTTTCAATGCTCTGACTTCAGACATATGCTTTGCAGCTTGTTCCATTTCCTGAGGGCTTTGGTACTGTAAAAGTACTTCAGGATCTACATTATATTTTTTACCAAATTGTAAGGATGCTTTAAACTGACCTTCTTTAAACTGAATACCTCTTTGATAGTTCTGCTCTGTTTGTACTTGCTGAACTCTGTTTTGATAGTAAGTATCTGCAGCATGTTGTATCTGCTCATTACTATAACCTTGTTGTGCTAACTGTTGTTTATAATTTTCAGCTTCATACAATAATTGGTTTTGCACATTTTGCTGTTCAACTTGTGCTAATCTTTGCTGTGTTTGCTGAAGTGTTTGTTGCACATTATTTTCAGGCTCTACAGAACTAGGATAAGTTCCTACAGATTCTTCAGCCTTAGGAGCTGATGATTCTGTTGTAGTAGTTTCTGATGCAGTAACTTCTGAAGTAGGTTCTGCAGGAGCTTCCGTTGGAGCTTCTGTAGCAGGTTCTGTCTGAGGTTCAGCTACGGGAGCTGTAGACTCTTCAGAACCCAAGTTTAATTCAGGTTGTGTTATTTCATTTTCGTTTACCATTTGTCCTCCTATATATAAAATAAATGTTTATCTAATTTTTGTCAATCCTGTTGCATTAAAAATAATTCTCTAGAAATCTGAGCTAAATCAGGTCTTTCCTGAGCATTCAAATAATCTTCTCTTAATTGTTGTGCTTTCATAATTCTTTTATATTCTCTTGCTTCTCCAAGATATTTTATTCTTTCTAAAAATTGATAAGGAATAGAATCTCTAGAAGTATTTCTTGCAATAACTGCCTGTTGATCTAGGGATAAAGAGTTTATTAATTTCTCATATTCTATTTCCCATAAATCCCAATCTTGCATTTGTGTGCCGGGGATTCTTGATTTTTCAAATAAAGCATAATACTTATTTAAAGCAATTTTCTTAGGATCGGTTATATTAGGATCGGGTTCATCAAATTCTATATTATATCCTATCTCATACTTTCTTCCCCTTACATAACTTTTTAACTGCCTGTACCTATCATACATATTTCTATTCCCTTCAGGGGTGTTTGGATAAACCTTAGTCATATAAAGTAACTCTTGTTGAAACTCTTCTTCAATCCTTTGTATATCATTAAAATATAAAGCAAAATCATTTGATCCTCTTTTTACTTGTTCTTCCTGCAAGGGGGTTAATTGTTCCATAAGACTATGTCTTAAAATATCTTTTTGAAATGGCTCTAAATTTTTATAAGGTAATTTCATAATATCCCATGATGATTCCCTTAGTATGCCTGCTGCACTTTGTGGGTGTGCTCTTAATCCAACAAATTCAGAAACAGCCCTTGTACTTGTGCCTGCTGCTCTCTCCCCCCATTCTAGGTTACCCTGAGTATTCTCAAATACAGATCCTGATATCCACATAGGAACTACCATTTCGGTAAAAGGCTCAACAAAATTTGTTAAAGTATCAAAGCCTCCATCTCCTTCTCTAAACTGCGGTTCTCCTATATAGTTTTCTCCCACAAGAAAATCCCAAGCAGTTGATGGAGTAAAGGCTAGCTGACTTCGCACCCATCTTAATCCGGGATTGTCATCATGTAAAGCCATAAAGTTTTCCCAATCTTCCATATCTTCCTGAGTTCCTGTTTTATAAAAGAAATTCATTGCCTTAGAAAGTATTCGTGCATCAGATACAAACTTAGACCCCGGCCCAACTTTTTGATTATTTAAACTAAACAAAAGAAAATCACCACTAGATGGGTCTACTAGTTTATTTAATTTATCCATTGTTTCCTCAGAGCTATCTCCCCTTAAAGCCGAAGATCCTATTTGCAATCCTACTGTAGCCATAAAGACTCCTGTAAACAAATTAATTAAAGCTTTTTGTGCTAAATATTTTTCTAAGGGTTCTCCATTAAAAGCTTTAACCCATATAGCTGCAGTTGCCCTTCTATATCTAGCTGCAAGAAACCCCATAGCTTCTATATTTTGTTGATTAGGAGATATTCCTGCTAAACTAGAATCAGTTAAGCCTCTCATATTGTTTATATATTGAGCTATCATTTTTTTCTGTCTTAGTTGTACTGATGGAGAAGCTGAGGCATCTACTAGATACATTAAAGCTTTCCCCATTTCTATTCCTGCTATATCTAAAGAATGACCAAAAGCATTTTCTAATCTTTTAGTTATTTTTTTAAATCCCTTAGCCATTCCTACTCTTTGATTTATTTCAAATACTTCGTTGCTATCTGACATAAGAAGTTCAGGGCCGAAAAAATCTCTAACTGCCTTACCTTCCCCTGTTGTTCTATATGTTTGCACCATTTCACTACTATCTGCTAATCCTCCAAACACAGCTTTCCAAAATCCCATCCAAGATTTCGCAGGAGCCTGAGGATGATTAAACCAAACAGGTAATAAATGAATATTAAATACAGAGGCATCAAATCCTAAAGCAATCATTCTTTGTGTAGCATTAGCCTGAAGCCATAATTTTTGCATAGCAGGTAAGTCTGCTCTTTCCATTGCTGCATCCATTTCGTTTTTAAATTCTATAACTTCTTGAAAAGCTCTCATAGGGTTTGTATCTTTTAATAATTTTGAGCTTCTATCTAAACTTACAAACCAAGTTTGCTCTGCAGACCCTAGGGGAAATCCATCCATATACCCTCTTCCCATTCCTAATCTCTCGGCTATATTTTTTTCAGAAAAGAAATCTTTTTTATATGGTTCTCTAGGGTCAATATCAGGCTGTTCTCTTAACCATCTAAAAAACTTAGGACTTCTTGTGTCAGGGAGTTCTCTTAAAGTAAAAGCTGCCCTAGCAAACCCTTCATTCACTTGTTCAGTAGTAATAAAATCTCTTCTAGTTTTAAACATTAGTTCTTGATTGTTTTGTTTTACCATAGCTTCTTCCATTGCATCATCAATTCTTTTTCTTATTAACTTCCTTTGATCTCTCAATTCTTTTTCAATGGCTCGTAATCCTTTCTTAACAACATTGTTATCAAAAGGATTAGTTTTAGTATGATAAGCTTTTTCCATAATATCTTCTGCAAATTTCAATTCATCCAATACAGATGGAGGCATATCAGTTTCTTTTAATAATTGAAAAACACTATCTAAAGAAGACCCGTCAGTATATCCTCTGCCTGTAGGGTTCCATCCGTTAACCCCATAGCTTAATCCTCTTACATAATCTTGTCCGTCAAAGTGTAGGCTTTTAGGTTTGCCTCTTACTTTATACAAAGCTTTTAATCCATACAAACTATCTTTTCTTGCATCTAAAATATTAACCTGATCTATCAAGCTATCCAATTCTTCGTTTGTATAAATTCCTGTTCGTTCCTGACTTCTATACATTTCATCTTTTCGATTATTTAATCGCCTAATATCCTGATCTAAGTTAACAATCCTAGTATCAATCTGATTATTAACATTTAATTTATAATCACTAATTACAGATTTCAAAGCTCTAGTAGCTCCCTCGTAATTAAATCCTGTAATGTCAGGATCTAATATTCCTCTAACAGCACTTAAGTTATTAACATAATCTGTCCCCATTAATCTTCTTGCATGAGCAAGTACAATAGCAAAGTTTATTTGTTTCTTTGCTATTGTTTCGTTAGCATCAAATGCAGGTAGGTTCTTTAGAATTGTTCTGAAAGTTGCTTTCCCAAGTCCATCAGCTTCTATTTGCTCTAAGGTAGGTACAATATCATCCCCGTTAATATCAGCCCAAATAGACCTTATTTGTTCTGCAGTATCTAATATATCAGGGTCTGTTGCATCATCTAAGTAATTAACTATATTTTTTAATTGCTTAATATCATTTTCATTTAAGGTAAGTATATCTTTAGGTTTACCTGTATCAATGTCGTGAAGTACATCATAAAGATAAGATTGTAAATTTGCTACTTCGCTTTCTTTATTGATTATATGAGGGTCTGCAACTTTGTGCCCTGCTTGCCATAACCTAAAATTCCTTTCTGCTTGTTCGGGGGTAATCCCTAAATCTTGTACTTCACCTCCGTAAAGTATTCTCATAGCTCTTTCTGTAGCTGATTCAACTTTAACATTTTCACCAAATACTCCGGGGTAAAAAATCTTTTCTCCTGTATCGGGATCTATAATAGTTCTCCCACTAATCATATCTTTTTGCCATTTTTCATGGTGTGCAGTTACTACTCTTCGTAATCTTTGTTTTGTTGAAATAGTAAAAGCTTCACCCAATGGCATATATCTATAACCTTCTTGCTGAGCTAAATTTACTTTTGTAAATACTCTTTTATTTTCTGATCCTGTTCGTGCATCTACTTTCCAAGCTGACTTATTATTGCCAACTATTATTAACTCTCCATAAGGATTAGGGTCTTCTGAGTCTATTACCTTATACATAAATTTTCTATTTGCATATCCTGTAGGAGATGTAACTCCCTCCCGAAAACTTAAAAGCTCGTCTTGTGTCATTGTTCCATCCACAACAGCTTCTTCAGCCATTTCATTTAATTCTTTTTTAGTGAAACTTAACATGTCAGATATATCAGCATCCTGTCTAGCCCGACTCCCTTTAGCTGCCCTGTTAAACCAATCTATTCCTGCTTCTAATCCCCTCTCTCCTGTCCACCTGTTAACCTCAGCTATTTTTGTTAACATTTTTTTTTGCTCGTCATTTAGAATATCTCCCCAATTAACTCCGACAGCATCTCCGTATTCAATAACTTCTATTTCTACTTCTTTACCATTTCTCCATACTTTCTTTTTAACTTTTTTAGCTTCTTTTAAATGCCAATTCTTTTCTAATGGTTTTGTTTCTTCTAATATTCTTAAAAGATTTAACTCTTCTATATTAGGAACTAATTTTCCTATTATATTTTTCCCATTTTTATCTACTCCTATAACTCCTTCTGCGTCTAATATTTTTTTAATATTATCTTCTGTGAATAGTGGATGGTCTTTTATAATGTTGCCATTATCATCTCTAAATTTAAGAAAGCTATATCCTTCTTTTCCTATCTCACCTTCTTCTATCCCAAATATTCTTTCAAATCTTTCCATACCAACCCAATCCATTAATGCCTTTGCATCTTTTGCTGCTTCTCCTTCTGCTCTATAAAGTTTATTTAAAGACTCCTCTAAAAACTTTCTGACATAATAATTAGGTGCAATAATTCTTCCAATCTTGTGCAATGTATTTTTAAAAGGACTTTGCATTTGATTTATTCTTCTTCCCCAAACAGAATCTGCTACCTCGTCTTTAGCAGAAGTTCCCCCTTTTACAGGATCCCTTAATTGTGTTTCATATCCAAGAGGATTATTTTTCTTGTTTCCAAATAAGAAACCTAAATCTTCAGGCCTTTCTGCTTCTGCTATTGTTTCAGGATCATAATGATGGGTTGCACTTGGGTCTTGAGGATCTGCACTAAACTCTCTTCCAAAAGGATCTTCAAATAATACTCTAGTTCCGGGTGCTTTTTGTAAAGCTTTCCCCATACCTGATGCTAAAGCTCTTCCTGCCATTGCTCCTCCCATTGCTCCTACTAATGCTCCCCCCATTCCTGCTACAACTCCTCCTGTTTCTTCTAATTCTTTATATAAATAATGTCCTCCTGCCATGGCAGTTGATTCAACCATTAGTCTTGCAGGCAATGCTGCCCTTGCACCTGCAAACGGATCTACTAATTCTGCCAACCCTCTTCTAAAGATGTTAGCTTTTGTTCCTGCCTGTATTGCTTTTGTTCCCCCTCTTAATGCTGTTGCCGCTACTCCTCCAAATCCTGCAGTACCTAATGTTATAGCTACATCTAATGGAGTAGTTAGTTCAGTTGCAAATTCAGCTACAGGTCTTATCCAATCAGGAGCACCTGCTACTGCTTCCTTAGATACCATAGGTTTAAACCAAAAATTCCTGTCATCAGGCATAGGTTGCTGAGGTGGAGGTGGTGGCAACATAGGTTGCGGGGGTGGGGGTAATATTGGAGCTGCTGTATCAGCTCTTTTTATTTGCTGTGGGGTAACAGTTGGTGGAGGTGGTGGTACATATTTACTCCGTTGATATCCTGCTAGTGGTATTGAATTTGGATTCATTAGTAATATATAAACCTAGTTTTTGGTGCATAATAACCTGTATTCATTCCTCTTTCATAAGGACTTAGTCTTGCATACCTTTCTGTGAAAGGATTTTCCTGAGATAAATAATCTGTGAATTTAAGGTCAGGGGTTTCACCTTCTCTAGCCATGCCTCCTAATTTACCAAGGTAATCAGTATAAATATCCTGAAAAGATTCCTGATAAAATTTCTTTTTACTAGGATCAATAGTTCCTGATGGCCTAGTATAAAACTCTGAAGCTGAAGGTACACTATAATATGCTGCACTAGGAGTTTGTTCTAAAAACTCCTGTGGTAAGTAGTCTATAAATGGATTAGCTATATCAGTAGATAGTGGTGCCTCTGTACTATAAGGAGCTACTCCTTGTGCTGTGGGTGCTATATTATATCCCATACTTCCTGTCCCTGCTGTAAATCCGGGTTGAGGATTATATGAAGTAGAAGCCCAAGAAGGATTAGCACTATTAGCTGCTCCCCAAGCCATCCCTGTATCAGGATTAATTGCTCCCCAAGTTATTCCTCCTATTTCAGGAGTTAATCCTTCTTTTAAAGCTTTGTCAGGGGTAATTATATATTTCATATTTTTTACCTAAAATTTTGAAATGGGTCAATAATATATGATCCACTAGGCTGAGGGACTCCTCCTTCCATTATGTTAAAGAAGGGTTGTGAGATATGTCCGGTAGGCATATAGCCTGCCATGCCTGTTTGAACCCCTGTATTTGCCAAAGCATTATAAGGATCGAAATTTGGTATTCCTCCAAATAATCCATATGTTCCATATCCTGCAGGCCATCCTGTAGACATTCTAGGGTCTGTGAAATAATTATATGTTCCACCCATTGGAAAATTAGGATTGCTTACTCCCCATATATCGCTTAGCATATTTCTTGTAGCAGAATCAATAGGGTTTACTAATCCATAATTCCCCATATCAACATTTAATGCTAGTCTGTTAGGCTCTATAGAGGATATAGTGTTGCCACCAACAGTTCCCAAATCAAAGCTTTGATTTGCAGGATTAAAAAATCCTGTGTGATGTGCTGATATATTCTGACTAGGGTCTGTCCCTTGTGTCCATGCAGGTGTTCCTGCCAAATAAGTAAGATTACTCATTCCGGGTTGCCCTGTTATTCCTGTTGCCATTAAATCTGTTACAGCAGTTGGAGTATTAGTTCCTTGCATTTGAAATCCTGCACCTGTTGTTGCAGGGCTTAAATTAAAATCCTGAAGTATTTGATTTCTAGCAGGGGATTGCCATTGCATCCTTTCATCTACCATTTCTCCTAACATACCTCCTTCAGGTGCAAAGCTACTAGGTTGTGCCATAGGTTGTACTTGTGGTGCCACAGGTTGTGCCATAGGTTGGCTCCATTGATTAAAGTCTTCCATCATTGTCATAATAAGCCTCTCTTATCTTCGAATATTTGAATAATTATAGGCATTAGATAAATCTAATACACTTGGTCTGTTAATATTGTAATTGCTTCTTCCCTGATTAACCCATTGAGCATAAGCTGCTGCAACTGCATCAGGATTCGCTGCTATAATTGGAGGCTTTGCTCCTCCAAATCCTATGTAATCAGTATATCCATGAGGTAGGTTAGTATTTGGAATAGGTAATGGAGCCCTTATTGGAGGAACAGTTGCTCCTCCTACTCCCATATAAAGAGCATTAGCTCTTCTGTCAGCTTCTTCTCTTTGTGCTTTATCTCGTGCAAGTCTTTGTAATAAATATAATTGAGATTGATTTGGATTATTTACATCCCATGCCATCATAGGCTTTGGAGGGACATTTGGTATGTCAAACTTACTTTTTTGTAACATTGCAGGTGACATAGGGGCATTTGCTAAAGTAAGTGCTTTATCTGCTATCATTTGAGGATCATATCCTGCACTTATACCAATCTTTTGTTGAGTCTGATATGGAATAATATTTTCTCCTAAATATTTATTCCATTGTAATATTTGACCTTGTCCGGGAATTTCAGGTTCTTTAAATTCTTTAGCTTGTATTGGGGTAGGGGTTCCTCCTTTTCCTCCTAACCATGCTAAATATTCAGGAGATAATTCTCCTGATCCTGTTTTCCATTCTGTTGGACTTGTTGTATCAGAAACTTTAGGAGTTGGTTTAGGAGTTGGTTTAGGAGTTGGTTTAGGTATTACTTTAGGAGGTGGTTGACTAGGAGCACTTTCATCTGTCCATTTCTTCATTGGATCGCCCTGTCCTGTCTGAAGAACTTTTTTACTACCATCTGCTTCTATCAAATAAACTTCCATTATACTTCCGTCAGGAGCTCTTTTTACCATTGCAGATCCGTCTTTCCAAGATTCTCTTCTTGTCCCACCTTTTCCTGTAACTGTTGTTCCTGCTGTAGATTTTGCCTTACTAGGAACTATAGTAGCTATTGTTCCTGTTCCCTCGGGGTTTGGTTTATATTCAACAGTACTTCCGTCTGAGGCTGTAGTTGTTGTAGTCCCTGTTCCTGTAACTGCAGTATTTTCACCCATAGTGTCCATACTGATACTTTGCCCTATAGGAATATTTTGTACAGAAGGAGTAGATGTAGGTAGTTGCATAGGAGTCATTCCTTTAAAAGGACTTCCTGATCCTCCGTACATGAATGCCTGTGGCATACCACCTACAGTAGTAGGTCTAGTTGCTAGTGCCTGATTATATATATTTTGCAAATTCTGAAAAGCCGATTGCCTTAAAGGCATTGGTAACATCTGAGTTAATTGTTGTCTTAAAGCTAATTCTCTTTCACTTCCTGCATAAGGATTATCTTCTGTTCCTCCAATATAACTTGTATATATAGCTTTTTCAGCATCTGACAATTGGCTAGGGGAAATTCCACTAATTATTTTTTGTTTTACTGTTTCTATTGCTGCTAATCCTCTCTGAAGATCTCCTCTCCAATCAGGTTGCATCCCTAGATATTGCTGAAATTCATGAGCTCCCGTTCCTCCCGGAATATTAGCAGGAGAAAATGCTCCCATTTGTGTAGCTAGGCTGTAAGCATTTTGTGCTAAACTTAATGGAGTTCTATATAAACCTCTCATTAAAGGGATATCACCCCCCGGCATTGCTGCAGGTAAGGCTTGTCTATATTCAGGTAAAGGAACTCTTGACAATGCCTGTTGTTGTAAAGATCCGGGCATCGGGATTCCGGGAGCTGCTAAGTTAGCTCCCAAGGGAGTGTCAGCCATTCCTGTTGCAGGTTGTCCATATCCTGCAATTGCTCCTGCTGCTCCTGTTTGTGGAGCTCCCGGAACAGACCATGCTCCTGTTGCAGGAAATGTTCCTGTGGGAAATTCATCAGTTGTTGGCTGACCAACACTTATATAATTCAAATATCCTGATTGAATCTCAGCTAAGGCTTCTCCTGTAAATGGAACTGTTTCGCCTGAAGCTTTATGTATTAAATTTAATTCTTTAAGAAAGAACATATCTGTTCCACTAGAGCTTTTCTCGGAATCGTAACTAAAATCTATTTCCCATTCATCAGGATTTAAATTTCTTTGTTTCATTAAATAATCTTTTAATAAAGGCTTACTTGTAAACATCCTAGTTTTTTCAGCATATTCTTTTTCAAATGCAGCCCTTCTAGAAGGATCTGCTTGAGCTATCCCTTCCAAGTCACTTATTGTTGAAGGGATATTAGGGTCAACCCTAGTTCCCTGTGTTCCTGAAAATGTAGGATCCCAAGTCTTTGCTTGTCCGGGGGGTATATTAGGAAAGTTCTTATTTGCTATATTAGCTTTTATTCCATCAGGTTTTGTATAATTGTCAGGTTCTAGTGCTCCTGCATATCTCCTAAGATTAGATATCCAACTAGATAAAGACTTTCCCCATTCAATTTCAGTATGTGAAGCTGTCTGTAAGTTTCCATTATTATCTCTTAATAAATATGGATCTGATCCGTCAGATGGAATAGAAATAATAGCCATTCGGGGATTAGCCTCCCATTCAGTACTAGGTGTCCATTGCCTAGTTACAGGAGCTCTTGTCCATCCCATTTCTTGATAAGCCTGATCAGCTAAATTTTGTAGTATTCCTGAAAGTTCTCCGTGTCTATTATATTTTCCTTTTAAAAGAGCCTTTCTTGTATCGTCATCAACAGAGGCATCAAATTCTAAAGCTATTGGTAATGATTTGGTTGAGTTTGTATAATTTGAGATTAATGCAAGTAATGTTCCTATAACAGGAACTGATCCCAATCCTCCTGTTATTAAGGCATTTCTTAAATCTTTATCTGCGAATCCATCCCATTCACCTAATCCTGATGGTTGAAGTTCTCTATGTTTTCCGGGGGGTGCCATATTATATTCTCCTTTATCTTAATGCTTGTCTTCTAATTTGTTCTTCCTGACTCATGGCTCCGGGTCTTGGAGTCTGAGGTGCTACCATTCCCTGTGGTGGTGTTGGTGTGGGAGGTGGCCCTCCCATCATTGCATTAGGCATTACCCTTGGATCCATTCCTCTAGGTTGTTGTGGTTGCTGAGGTTGTGGAGGCTGAGCTGCCTGTTGTAACTGTTGCATTGATTGTATTCGTTTAGTCTGCTTTTCATTCATCATAGTAATAAGTTCACCATAATAGAACTGAGCAAGGTCGGGTCTTCCCCTGTCTTCTGCTGATTGCAGTAAAGTCCAAAGTGCAGCTTCAGGTAATATCCTTTCTGCTGTCTGTTCTTTAATTGCATCATCAATCATATCTGTGTCCTGTAATCCAAGGATTTTATCTCTTATAAAGATATCAGGAAGTAATGGAGCTTCTCCATCTCTTGCTATCTGTGCCATGTTCATCTTTGTTAAATCATCCTGTGGTAGTTGCCCAACGAATGTTATCTGAATATCTCCTGCTCCTTTAATAGATGAAGGGGATATTTTCTCTTTAAAGTATTGTCTGTTCATATCCTG
>CEUZ01024268.1_pt1 | contig 14323 bp, 21 predicted proteins | sample 361511 | NCBI WGS metagenome assembly CEUZ01 (sample SAMEA2622822, study PRJEB7988) | marine metagenome | biome: marine biome (ENVO:00000447); feature: surface water layer (ENVO:00002042); material: "saline water (ENVO:00002010), including plankton (ENVO:xxxxxxxx)" | depth 5 m
TGTTAATATAAAAAAGGTTGTTAATAAAATCTTTTGAACATTGGCATGGACCCAACATAGTATCAAGGTCCGGAGTATGACATGTCTTCCGCGTACTGCCATCGAGAATACGTTCTGCTACTGTTTTTTTGTCATCTGGAATCTCGAAAACTAAAGTATTATGTGCAGATACATCCAAGTGCTCGCCATTTTGTAGTCGTCCTTCGTGATCCCAAGTTCCTTGAAAATTATCTATTTTCTTATTAGTAAATCTGTCTATAAATCTATTAATCTTTATTTTATCTACAACAAAAACAAAAACTAATAGAAAAACTAATAACATTAATGCTATAACACAATTTGGATTCATATTATAATATAAAAATATAAAAATATAAAATATTAATGTTTAATATTTTTATTGCAATGCTTAATATTTCCCATAATTGGGGAAACAGCTGGATTTAAATGATAATTTTTAATATGGATACTATCTATAGGTGTAAATGTTTTTACTACACTTAATGGTCCCATACCATTCTCATTATAGGCTCTTACAGATATAGAATAATTTTCCGCAGGATCTAAATCTTGAATAATATTATTACATTCTAAACAATTCTCATCACCAAACTTTCCTAATAATACACCCTCATGTCTTTTAAATGTTTTATAAATATAATAAACATACCCAGTAATAGGAAACTTTATGGTATTCGGTTTCATAAAACTACATTTAACTGCACCATTATATGGCGTAATATTAACATTTTTAATTCTATTAGGTATCATATTATCTGTATCTCTTAAACTATTAAAATAATTCACATATTTATTGGTGCTATTATCTTTTCTATTCCATGGACAGCTAGTCAAATCACACGGCTTACATAGTTCTTCACAATCACTATATTTACAATTAGAATTAGGATTATCTATTTTATTTGAGCATTTTAATATACATTCGCTGTTATTAATAGCATTAGTAGAATCAGCTGAAAATTGACATTGTCCATTAGTAAAATTATCTATATTAAGTACTTTATATATTTCATATAATCTATATATTAACAATGAAAACATTGTTATTAAAACTAACAGAGGAACATAAACGAAATGACTCATTATATAAATACAAATATAATTATTTTACTAAATACATGAATTATTATCAGAACTAGAATCTATTGCTTGTACATTCGGCGCACTATAACCTTTACCAGACATTACTGCTGAAATATCTAATTTATAATCACCTACAGTGTTAATATCAGATATGCCCCCAACAGAAGATTGAGCTATATTATCTCTATAAGCTGGAAAATATTTGTTACCATAAAAATCGTTTAAAAAACTTTTTTGTTTTATTATAATAGTATTTAAATTATCAATATAGTTATATAAGTATGGTAACATCAATTCATTAGGTTTATTATCAAATGAAAAATTGCTTACATTGATACTTACATTTAAAAATCCATTTAATTTAGGAACATCATTATTTAATGTATCTAATGTAAATGAATTAGGAATTGTAGAGTCATTTGGATCTGCGCTATAAGCTATAGTATTAATAAACGATAATTGACTATTAAATTTTTCACGCACTGTATAAGTGATAATATAGGTAAGTAATAAAAGTATAATTGGTAATAGTATATATCTATTATCCATATAATTAAAGAAATATTTTAATTCATTTGGTTTATCTTATCATTAATATCATTAAAGTCTTCTTGTAATTTTTTAATTCTTATGTATAAGTTATTGGACATTTTCCATAAAATAGGAACTAACTTATAATTATTTTGTTTAGATCCTATAGCCGGAAAAACATTCATAACATTAGGCCAATCAAATCCAGTATCAGCTACAGTGTTAATAGTATTACTTGACCCATAACATTTTAGACATTTCTCTGGTTTATCTAAAAAGCTATTAGAACTATTTTGAAAATGTTCAGAAGACGAATTCATATCTGATAACTTTTGCTTCATTTGATCGCAATTTTTCTCAAGTGCTCTTTCTGCAATATATAACGAATTACAAGCATCCCATAATCCAGCTATTAACATAGCATTACTACCATCATAATTAGTTATAGCACCATCTATATTAATTATTATCCTATCATCATTTATCACCTTATTACCTTCTAAATATGAAAAAGTTAGATTTAGATTTGGGACGGAATTATTAAAATGTTCAGTCTTATTAGAACTATATAAAAATACACATAATAGTATAATAGTGATTATCAATAAAATATATTTCATTAAATATGATAGATAAAATATTATTTTAATTCATTTATAGGTTTTTCTATATTTATTAATCTTTCAAGCTCAGCTTTTAAATTAATAAGTTTCATATTTTGATTCATGGATTCAGTTAATATTAAATGTTCTTGTTCTAAACATTTATCAAAAAATGTTTGTGAATCATAAGTATCTATATTAACACTATCATCATACCCATCAAATAACTTTTCACTAGTACCATCTCCTACATCTAATTGATTTGCTAAAAGATTTTCTAAAGTATTTTTGTCTCTATCAGCATGTTTAATATCAAATGTATTCTTATTAAAGTTAATACCATTAGCAAAAGTCATGGGTGTATTTTCTTCTGTTTCATATGCTTTATTGGCCATATCCATCAATTCTTTAATATTTTTATTATCGACAAAGTTTTCTGTATCTTCTAAATATAGTATACGAATTACTATTATTAGAATTAATAACAAAATGACTATTAATTTTAACATCTTTAATTATAATATAGATAATTATTTCATTTTATAATGACTCATAATTAAATACCCTTCTATTATAAAAAATGGTATCAAATATAATACAGCATTAAAATTGAGCAATGATAAGACGAATACTGTCATTACTGCTAATTTATTAAATAACAATATAGTATTAATACTTAATATATTATACTGCACAGTTATTAATCTAGCTATAATAAAAAATGCTATAATATATCCCCCTACATGCCCAAATGAACAAATTTGTGACTGTTTTTCACTAGATTTTCCAATAGGATGTCTAAATATTCTATTATCAAAATAAGTTAATGGATGAGCAAATGAATATCGTGTTTTAAAAAAATTAAGCATATAAATGACATATATGGCTTCTACTAAAGATATAATTATCATTAAATAATACATAGAATATTATTAAAATAAAAATTGTGCAGGCCCAGTATTGCCGTTATAATTAATTACAGCTGGATATGGTTGTACATCCTTATCATCAAACTCGTCTTCTTCTAGAATGGTTAAATATTTTGAAATATCCACTCTATCTTCAGTATCTCCCGGCACTCTAATAGATTTATCTAGATTATTCTCTATATAGAATGGATATTTACATGCTATTTTATATCTATCATTTTCAGATAACATATCTCTATATATAGCTGGAACTAATGAAAATATTTTCTTTTCATCTAAAAATGGTATATTATGTTGATTTGCTGGACATTCTCCGAAATGTTCCTTATTACTAAATCCTTCGGATAATAATATATTTAATTCTCGTTTATTTTGAACTACAAATACAATTAATACCAAAAAGGATAATATTATTGCAACATTAACAGCATCTTTGGTGGGTACACTATAATATTCTAAATATTTATATACTAAAATAAATATGAATATTATTAGAATTAATAGTTCCACCATATTTTTAAGAAATAATTTTTTTTTATAATTTTTGTCACTTGTCTTGAGGTTCACAGTATCGAATATTTTATCTATAGTAACTATTTCTACTAATATTAATAGTACTAATAAAAATAATTTAAAAAAACTAATCATTATCTAATATATAAATAGATAATATATTTATAATGAGTAATTCTATTGACGAATCATTATGGGATGCGGTAACTGTTTTGAAAAAAAATAAAAGTAAAGCAAGTACGTCTCTTAATAAAGAAAAGCGTAATGGTAATGTAGATGTTTTAGAAAGAGATAAGAATGCTGAAAAAAATCAAAAAATGTATAAATTAGAAAATGATACAGAAACCTTAAAACCAGAAAAAGTAAAATTGAGTATAGGTAAAGAATTAGCAAAATTAAGAACTGAAAAGAAATTATCACAGAAAGAGTTAGCTAAACAATTAAATATAAAACCTATAGATATAAATACTATAGAGAGTGGGAAAAGTCTTAATAATAAACAGTTAATTTCAAGAATTAGGAATCATTTACAAAAAAAATAATTATATATTATAGATGTTATCTAATGATATTATTACTATTCTTAAGTCTTTTAGACACCGTGTTCATAAAGAAAGAGAAATATCATATCTTAAAAATTACTATGATTTAGTTATATCTCATTACATTGATATAATAGATAAATCTAGTATAGAATTGAAATCATTTACAAAACATACTAGTTTTACAGAATTAGTTTCAAATAATCCATATATTCCTAAAGATATTAGACATAATATTGATGAAAAAATGAATCAATCATTTGTGTTTGAAATTAAATATAAATCCATTTCCATAATATTTACATTAGTATCTAGTATTGGTAAAAATATAGATAAAAAGTTTCTAGAAATGATGTTACACTCTAGTATTTTATTACATTCTCTTGGAATGGGCCACATAAATATTAAACCAAGTTCTAATATATATGTATTTCTAACAAGTTTAAATAAAAAAATAACAAAAAACATTACCGTATTAGGACCAATAAATATAAATACAGGTGTTACTACTAGATATTCATCTAATAAAATAATGAATGAAACAATAGTATTTAGAGAGGACGAAGTTTTAAAAACTATTATTCATGAAATGATTCATAATGTAGGTATGGATTTCAATTTAGATATACCTTATAGAGATATATTACAATATTTTAACATTAATCCCAATACAGAATTAGTATTAAATGAAGCATTTACAGAAGTATTGGCAAATATAATAAATAGTATGGTTTGTTCGTTTGAATCTAAAAACAAAGCCAATTTTTCATTATTTAAACAAAATCTGAATAATGAGATTAATTTTTCCCTATTTCAAGTAGCAAAAATACTATTACATTATAAATTTGAATCAGTAGCAGATTTCATTAGACCATACGATAATTTAGATAGATTTAAACAAGATACACATGTATTTTCATATTTTTTTGTAAAAGCTGCATTATTATTTAATATATCAAACATGACACAATTTTTAATGAATAATACAATTCAGTTATACATTAATAATAAATCAGTAAATGAATTTAGACAACTCATTATGGATTCTATCTTTAATGAAGATTATTTAAAATCATTAGACCAATACATGATATTTATTAAACAAACTAAATTACCTAAAAATATAAAAGAGAATTTAAGAATGACATTAATACAAAATTGAATAATATATATTTTTCTTTAATATAACAAAGCTTAAAGCTAATTAGGCTAAAATCAATAATGGGAATAAAAGATCTCAATCCGTTTATTAAAGCAAATGCTCCCGAAGCGATTGAACATGTTCATTTAAGTAAATTATCTGGTAAAAGGGTTGCTATTGATACAAGTATTTATTTCTATAAGTTTTTATACAAAAATGATAGATATTTAGAATCGTTCTTTCTACAGATATCTAAACTATTAAGATGGGGTATTACTCCTATATATGTGTTTGATGGAGCTCCACCAAAAGAAAAAACAACTGAGATTCAGCAACGTGTAGCAAAAAAAAATAGTATTAAATCTAAAATAGAAGAATTAAATAATTCTATAGATAAATTGGAAGAGTCTAAAAAGAAAAATGTATATATTGAAATAGCTAAGCTTAAAAAGAAACTTATTTATGTGAAACCAGAATATATTGTGAATTTAAAGTATTTCTTAGACTTATTGAATATTAAATATATACAATCCGAAGGAGAAGCAGATTCGCTTTGTTCTAAATTAAACCAAAATGATGTGGTAGATATGGTAATGTCAGATGATATGGATTTATTGACATCTGGAACTAAAATACTTCTTAGAGACTATTGTAATAGTAATAATAATGTATATAAATATGATGTCAATCTAATTTATGAGAAGTTAGGATTTAATTATGATATGTGGGTAGACTTCTGTATTTTATGTGGATGTGATTATAGTAAAAGAATTAAGGGGCTTGGTCCTAATAGTATCTTTAAAAATATTAAAGAGCTTAAAAATATTGAAAATATCATAGAAGCATATGTAGGTGAAAATAAAAAATATAGTATTGTCCCTAAACTATTTAATTATGAAAAGTCTAGAGAATTATTTAAAAATTGTAATCATTATAAGACAGAATATGACAATATAAACGTAATTGTAGATCCATTATTTGGAAATCAGATTGATAATATTAAAAATTATCTTCAAAAACATACAACTCTTACAGATAGAATAATTAAAAATAAATTAGAAGTAATGTATAAATGATATAATCTATATATTTCCAGTATGTGGAACTGTTTTTTTGGCAAGCATATTCATTTTATTTTTATTCGATTTCTTAAATCTCTTAGGTTTTAATTGTTTACGTCTTCTAGTAATAACTTTTTTTCTCTTATATTTTCCACCCTTTAAACGAATAGATCTTTTATTTCTATCTCTAGTTATAGTTCTAGTTTTAGACTTCATTATAATAATAAAATAGATTTATTTTAAAATGTATTAAAAAAAAATAGTAGTAATTTAATGTCTTCTTAAACTTTTCTTAAGTTTCATACATTTTTTGGTAGCTGATCTTCTGGATTTGGCACTTTTTTTACCAGCAGCTTTCTTTAAGCATCTCTTGACTTTCTTGGCGGATTTTCTGTTTAATCCACGACTTCTTCTTCCACCAGAAATACGTTTTCTAGTACTTCTAGTACGTCTAATATTTCTAGTTCTTTTAACAGTTCTTTTTCCTCCAGAAACACGTCTGGCAACACTTCTACGTCTGGTAGATCTAGATCTTAATTGTCTGGTATTTCTTGGCATTATTTTGATAATATAAGGTAAGATTTTTTTTTAGTAAAATCTATATAAATTAAAATAAATTAAACGCACTAATTATAAAGTAACAATTTAATGTTTTCTTAAACTTTTCTTAAGTCTCATGCATTTTTTGGTAGCTGATCTTCTGGCTTTGGCGCTTTTCTTTCCAGCAGCTTTCTTTAAACATCTCTTAACTTTCTTGGCGGATTTTCTGTTTAACCCACGGTTTCTTCTGCCACCAAGTAAATTATTTCTAGGTATTATAATTGAATCATTTTCGAATTTATTATTAATTGCTGTAGCTTTACATTGACCTCCTCTTTTAACAGTTCTTTGTCTTGTTCTTGTTTTTGGCATTATTTGATAATATATAGAAAGATTTTTATAAAAATCTATATAAATTAAAATAAATTAAACACATTAATTATAAAATAACAATTTAATGTTTTCTTAAACTTTTCTTAAGTTTCATGCATTTTTTGGTAGCTGATCTTCTGGCTTTGGCACTTTTTTTACCAGCAGCTTTCTTTAAGCATCTCTTGACTTTCTTGGCGGATTTTCTGTTTAATCCACGACTTCTGCGTCCTCCTCTAACCAAAGAGGTCTCGTAGAATTGTTTACCAAGGGCTCCTTTTAAAGATCCGGATTCAGGACCCCTAAGAGGTCTTAAATTTGCTAAACCTAGGGCCTTGTCATATGATTTGGGACCAAAACCATTACCATTCGAGAATGCTCTTGGCAATGATTTAAAGGGTGAATCACCATGAGGAACTTTGGCAAGGGTGGCGGGAGCCATGCTGTTCATGGCGCTCCCACCTCTCATTCTTCTGTTAGTTCTTCTTACAGTTCTTCTGTTAGTTCTACTTCTGTTAGTTCTACTTCTGTTATTTCTAGTTCTTGGCATTATTTGATAATATATATAAAGATTTTTTTTTTGAGAAATCATTAAAAAACGCATTAATTAATATTTTTTACAAAAACCAATTTAATATAATCATCTTTTTTAATTTTGTTTTTTTTAATTGTTTTAGCATTTACTTCAATTGCATATCTAAATGGTTTATCTATTTTAATAGTTTCTTCAGATTTAGGAATTAGATTTTTTGAATAATCTAATACCTTATATTTATGATCTAAATATATAATATCTAACGGGATGTATGTATTTTTCATCCAAAATCCTTGAATAACGTATTTTCCATAATCAAATAATAGTCCATGATTTTCTTTTAATGGTTTTTTGACATACATCAAACCTATTTGTCTATCACGCGCAGTTTTAACTTTTAATGTAATAGATTTAGGATTTCTAAATGTTTCTAATGAGCCTTTAATTCTTAATATAAATAAAGTAAAAATTAGTATTACAAGTATAAAAAAAACGAGTTCACAATTATACATATTAATCTTAATTAATAAAATTAATTCGTTAAAAACATGTAATTATAAAATAAAATTCTTATATAATATGTCCAATAATTTTTTAGATAACAAATTAATAATTGAAGAATTATCTATATCTGAAGATTTAGAAGAATTAGTTGAATGTAATGATTATTATTTAGAAGAAGATCTTAATATTTTTTATTCATATCCATATTATTCAGCGAATAACTACGATTATCAATATAGATTAACATTAGATAACTCATTACTATTAGAAGAAGTTAAATGCGATGATAATGATAACGAATTTAGTGTACTTAAAACAGTATGTAATTTAGATATAAAAAAAGGGTTAGCAATGATATATGATAATATAGATATTAGAGATGAAAATGAAAATAAATTAGAAGTAACTAATGATATAGTTGACTTTGAATTAAAAGAATCTAAAAATCCACAAGAAATATTAGAAAATAATAAATCTATAGTTTTATTAGAATTATATAAATCAATTCAGTAATTTATTATTAATATTATTAATATTATTAATTATCATTAATTATTTCTAATAATATATCTTGTTTCATCTCTTCTTCCCTAAGAATATTATTAATGTTATTTAACTGATCTCTCAATATTGTTATTTTTTCTATATCATGTATATCGTAAGTACCAATAGCTTTATCTTTATTATTAGATTCAATATTTCCTATTTCATTATTAAACATAAGTTTTAGCTCTTCTAGATTATATTTTTTAACATCTATTTCAATATATTTATTAATAAGTTTGATATTTTCTTCGGTGTAAATATCAAAATTATATTTATAGTCTTTATAAAAAAAATAATATATTTTTTCATATAAATTATAAAAAAAATCAATTAAGTTCATATATTAATAATATATATTTATGCTGAAGTTGAAGCACCAGCAGATTTAGACTGCTTTGGGAAGTGAACCTTCATATACTTCTGAAGGTTGAAATAGGTGACCTCATCAGTATCAGATACATTCAAAAGTGCAGTAAGTTTAGCATCTGGCTGAATAATTCTCTTGTTGGTCTGATTCTGAAGATTGTTCTGCTTAATGTAAGTAGTAAGGTATTTTGTTACTTCAGTTCTTGCCATTTCAGTTCCGGGTTCTTCTCCTAAGAAAGCGCATAATTCATTTGACATAAGAGTTGGCTTAGCAAATCCACTAGGAGCTCGTTTTGGAGCGTTAGGGTCTACTTCCTGTACCTTACGCCTGCGTCTGTTTCTCTTACTAACTTCTTTCATGTGGCGAGTAACATCACGATGTAATACCTTTAATTCTGTCTGCATAGTATTGTAGAGTGTCTTCCACTCAACCATTTGAGTATTTAGGGTAGCAAATCTAGATTCAATGCTAGACCAACTATCTTCAGTTGAAGATGTGCTAGTTTGAACCGTAGTTGAACTTACATTTGATGGTTCCGTGGTAATAGGTGGTTCTACCTGTGGTGGAGCTGGAGTAGTTGGTGTGGCCGTACTAGCCGCAGTTTTCTGTACTACTTTCTTTTTTCCAGATCCGCTTGATGAAGTTGATTTCTTCGCTTTAGTTTGTTTTTGTGTTGTGGGTTTCTTAGTGGGCATTTTTTTATAATTATATAAATGTGCTTGTGTTTAAGTAATTTTATATAAATCAATTAATGACAGCACTTTTATTGAAAAAAATATATGTACTTAAAGGTTTATGATATAACTTAATAGTCTTACTATAAATAATAATACATTTGACTTAAGGTAATTATTAATCCAATACTAATAATTGAATATATTTTACAATAATTATATTTCATTTGGATATTAGGATAATTGCGTTCAATATCAATATCTCTGATATCACCGATATTCAATGTTTTAATCATTTTAATTGCTCTATTTCTTAAATTATATCTTCTTATATTTTCTTCTTCTAATATTTTCCATTCATTAAAAATTTCATCTAAATCGTCATCTAATAATGATTTATCCATTTATTAAATTAAATAATATTTTTTTAAATAATTTAAAGTATAGTGATTAAAGGTATTTACCAAATGAACCCACAAAAATTAATTGACTCCACTGATTTTCATGCTGTTGCGAAAAAATTACGTGCTTTTTTCGAAAGTAGAGGATTTGTAGAAGTACATACTCAATGTAGATTAAGTATTTTAGCTGCATGCGAAGATCCAACCACTATAGCTACATATAATTATGGTGGTCAAGTATGGCCTTTACCACAAACTGGACAAATGTGGTTAGAATATGAATTACTTAAAAATCCCGATGTACCTGGATTTTTTTGTCTAAGTACTAGTTACCGTAATGAGCCAACACCAGTAGAAGGTCGGCATGATAAAATATTTCCAATGTTTGAATTTGAAATGAGAGGAGGTATGGACGAATTAGTTAAATTAGAAAAAGATCTTCTTGAACATTTAGGATTTGGAAATAGATCAACATTTGGAGAAGGAAACTATTCAGATGTAGCAAAAATGTATAATACCTTAGAACTAGAACATGAACACGAAGAACAATTAAGAAAAGACTATGGTCCAGTATATTTCTTAAAAATGTTTCCCAACACTACATCACCATTTTGGAATATGAAGCAAAATAGTGAGAGAAATGGATTAGCAAACAAAGTAGATGTTATTTTACATGGAATGGAAACTATAGGTTCAGCTGAAAGATCAACTGACGTAAATGAAATGAGAGAACAATTTTATTCAATAAGTGATGGTAATTATGCAAAGATTCTTTTCAGTAATTTTACAAAAGAAAGAGTAGAAAGAGAGTTAGATGAATTTCTCAATTTTAATTTTTTCCCAAGATTTGGTGGTGGAATAGGTATGACACGTATGATCAGAGCAATGAAACTTAGCAATTTACTTTAGCTTCGTAAATAATTTATAAATCCCCATATTAGTACTAATAAAATAATAATTATTAATAAGCAAAAAACTATTTCTTTATAAAATCCCTTAATAGATTGTATAGTATATTTACTATTTCTATTAAGATTTTTTGGATGGAACCCCTTGTATTCGATAAAATTATCTAATTTTAAATTAAATGGACCATGAATTATAAATGGCTCTGTATTAGTTAGATTATTAATTAATTTCCCATCTTTTTTAATTAATGTAGATTTACACTCAGAGATATCTGGTAATAAATATGATTTTAAATTATTACATTTTAAGGTGTAAAAAAGTTTACCAGTATAATCTATTGCTATATTTTTATTAAAAAAATCGCTATGTGAATTACATAATTTATTCAATATCTTTTGATCATCTAATTTATGATTATTACAATCATTAACTCTACAAACAAGTCCAAAAAGTTCCTTTAATGCATAAACATATCCCATATAACAACCACTATTTATAATAGTTTTATTACATTTATTAAAAACAATATTTTCAAATAAAAATACATTACTATAATTTGGATTTGTAAATTCAGATGAAAATAATATAGGTTTATTAAACTCTTTAAACTCCTTATAAATATATTTTGAATTATTATTAATAAAAACATCATAAGCATCTACAAATATTACAATTTCATCATTGGTAAGTTTTTGTAAATATTTTTGCATTAAATCAAACTTCATAGTAAATCCACCCCATTTCATACCTAATCCTAAAGTAACTAATTCAAAGCTATACCTAAAAGTGCTTTCCTTCAAATTTTTATAGTATCCATTTTCTTCAGTAGCTACACATATAACCTTCATTAATATTTAATAATATTTTTTTATTACATAGAAATAAATAAAACTATGTTTAGAAACTATAATAAAATTATAGATTAATTTAAAATGTATCTATTATTAAAAGTATTAATAGTTATTTATTCCATAATCATTATTTTAATGGTTATTAGGAGACTATATGTTAGACATATAATACCCAATACACTTATGGGTACAGATTATCTAATGGCGAAGAGAAATAATTTTAAACCACATTATTGTTATTCATGTTTTAATTTTTTTGATACAAGTGATGAAATATTTAATGAAAAATATACAGAACTTATAGATGGTATTAAAAGAGAAGTAAAGAATAACGGTATTATTTGTGATACTTTTGATTATAAAAAATTACAATATTATAAGAAACAACGATCTTTAGAAGAATATGTAGAGTTTAGAGCTATGGATAATGTTTATGATTTTTATGATAATGAAGATATAAATAAAAATAGATCATTTGTAGTATATATAGATAAGAAGAGTAAAAAAATCACTTATTTATGGGATCATACAGTATTTGATGGTATGAGATTTTATCATACATTAACCTGTATAAATCCAGAATTATACAAACGCTATGATAAACATGTATCTTATGTACCTATTTTATCAGAAATATTTTTATTAAATACATTAATAAAAAAGTTAATATGGCCTTTAAAATCATCTATTACATTTAATGAATTGAAAAATAGACCAGAAATATGCAATATATCAAATATGTCTAAAATAAAAAGATTAAGATCTAAATTTGAAGGAGTTAAAACAATAAGTATTATAATAGGAGTATATATAAAACATATATTCAATAGTTTACTAACCGATAAAGAATATATTAGTATTGCATTGTTATATGGATTTATTGATAGTAGATTTAAAAATAATACATCTTGTATTTTACTTGAAATAAAAAAGGATACATTAGAAAATATAACAAAATATATAGATAGAATTATTAAAAAAAGCATAATCGATGTTAGTTCAATTGCTTATTTTAAAAATTACTTTGGATTTATAAAATTAGAAGATAAGTATAAAAAATCGAAAATTGATGTATTTTTTACTCAGTTTTATACCGTAAATGAGTTTCCATCAAATCATGTATACTTAACTGGTGGATCAGAAAGACCTAAGATACCATTTTTTTGCCATTGTTATACAAGCAATAAATTAATTAATTATTGTACAGCATATAATACAAACGAATTAAATATAGATAAATTTAAAAATATGGATATAAATCATATATAAAGTTTTACAAACTTAGAATAATGTCTACAAATAGGACATTTATTATTTCCAGTAGATTTAATACAATTTGTATGAAATGTATGTCCACATATGCCTACTGATATGTCATTTTTATTCATATTATCTAAACAAATGGAACACTCTAAATAGTTACTGTTTTTATTTTCAAATGAATATTTCATTAATTCTTTATTTACATTTTCATTTAATTTTATTTTTTTTTCTATAGAAATACTTTTAATTTCATATTTTTTAAGAAACCTACGAGTTTTTATTACCTCTTTTTCAAATATAGATATTTTACCAGCAAGTAATACCATTTTTTTTAAATATTTTTTTCTTATTTCTTCGTCGTTTATTTTTTTTATATAACAACATCTACATAAATTACCACAATATACATTATTGTATACTATATCTTCTAATTTCATGTTACAATCTATACATTTTAAATTAGTTAAACTCTCATAACATTTCTGATTATATAAACATGATTCTATATAATTATTAAAGTAAAAGTCTCTAATATGACCTTTAACAAATGATTTATGTGATATTCTACCAATTAAATCTTTACACATTGTTATACTATTAATAAGTATAGTTCGTAAAGAATATTGCCATCTTATATCATTCAAATTAAACCATAACCCACTACCTACATTTTCTAAACAATTATGAAAATCGGTACTTATTAAACTAACCGAATAGTCAATATAATCAGATACATATGATAAATCATTACAATTGACAAAAAAATTGTCATAAAAAAATTGAATATCAAAATTAATTTCATCCTTAGCTTCATATGTAATATGCTCATTTCCAGTTGGATGTAAATTACCATATACAATTTCAATAGTTTCACCCTCATCTTCTGTATCTGATGATTCATTCTCTTCAGATTCATTCTCTTCAGATTCATTCTCTTCAGA
>CEUZ01158402.1_pt1 | contig 14322 bp, 12 predicted proteins | sample 361511 | NCBI WGS metagenome assembly CEUZ01 (sample SAMEA2622822, study PRJEB7988) | marine metagenome | biome: marine biome (ENVO:00000447); feature: surface water layer (ENVO:00002042); material: "saline water (ENVO:00002010), including plankton (ENVO:xxxxxxxx)" | depth 5 m
CTTTCAAAAATTAAATCAAATTTAATTGGATCAATATCAGTTATGGATAATGCCCAAGCCACTAAAGAGCCTGCGCCGGATCCTCTACCAGGCCCAACAGGGATGTCATTTTTTTTAGCCCATTTAATATAATCTGAAACAATAAGAAAATAGCTTGAATATTTCATTTTAGAAATAATTGATATTTCATGATCAAGCCTTTCATTGTAAAATTTTTTGGTATAATTTTTTTTTGAACTATCAATTGTTGGTAAGACATATTCATTTAATTTTTCTTCCAAACCTTCTTTTGACTCTTTAATCAATAAATCATCAACATCTTTAATTTCTTTTGTTTGTATGTTTGGTAAAACTGGTGATGAATTTTTGGGCCTGTATGAAACTCTATAAGGAAAATTTAAATTATTTTCCAAGGCTTCTGGAAGATCATTGAAAAGATTATACATTTCTTCAGAAGTTTTTAAATAATGAGAATCTGTATATCTTTTTCTATCTTTTGTATTAACATAAGTTTTTTCCCCAATACATAAATATGCGTCATGTGCTTCATGCATACTTTTTTCAAGGTAAAAAACTTCATGAGTTGCTATGATTGGTAAATTTAATTGTTCAGAAGCATTAAGTAAAAATTCCTCAAAAAATTTTTCTCCGTAGTCATTATGTCTTTGTATTTCAATATATAAATTATCATTAAATATTTTTTTTAACTCTTTGAGCAATCTAAAAATTTCATCTGTAAGGTTTTTTGAAAAAAGATTTCCTATTAAGCCATCTAAAGATCCTGTTAATAAAATTAAACCCTTGTTATAATTTACTATATCCTCTACTTTACAATGAGGTTCCTCATCATCATTTATTTCCAAAAATGATTTGGATGAAAGTTTGATTAAATTTTTATAACCCTCAAGATTCTTAGCAAATATAGGTATTTTTCCAAAATGCTCTTCCTTATATTTAATATTAATCTGTGTTCCAATTATTGGTTGAGTTTTTGACTTAGCTATCATTTCCGAAAACTCAAGAGCTCCGCACATATTGCTTGAGTCACACAAACCAATAGCTTTAATTTTATTTTCTTTACAAAACCTAGCTAGATCTACTGTTTTTAAAGCGCCTTCACAAATTGAGTATTGAGTATGAATTTTTAAATGGTTGAACTGTTTAGTAAAATCTTCATTCATTTTTTCTGAATATATTACCATCTAAAATATTTAACTTATAGTCTGCTTTGTTTGATAAATCTCTATTGTGGGTTGCATAAAGTATCGCTCTATTTTTTGATTTAAGTTTTAAAAATAAGGAAAATATTTCATTAGCTGTTTTTCTATCCAAGCTTCCGGTTGGTTCATCAGCTAAAATTAAATCAGGTTCTGTGATTATTGCTCTGGCAACAGCTACTCTTTGTTGTTCACCGCCTGATAATTCACTTGGAAAATGATTTAGTCTTTTTGATAAATTAACTTGATTTAAAGTTTTTAATGCTTTTTTGTTAGATTGTTCATAAGAATATCCTAGATTAAGAAGTGGAATAATAACATTTTCCAGAGCGGTAAAGTCACTTAGTAAATTATTTTGTTGATATATTATAGAAATTCCTTTTTTTCTAACTGTATCTTTTTCTCTATCATTAGATCGTGAAAAATTTTTTCTATTGAAGTATACTTCTCCTGATGTTGGTTGGTCTAATAAAGCAATAATATGCAACAAAGTGGACTTTCCAGATCCTGAAGGGCCGGTAAGTGAAATTAATTCACCTTTATTAATTTTCAGATTTATATTTTTTAAAATATTAATATTTTTACCCGCTCCTGTAAAAGTTTTAGATATTTTAAATAATTTCAATATTTCTTTATTCATATTTTAAAGCCTTTATTGGATCTAATTTTGATGCGGATATAGCTGGAAAGATTGTTGCTATAAAAGTAATTAATAAAGAAAACAAAGAAATAATTAATATATAACCTAGATTTATTTCTGAAGGCATTTTACTTAAAAAATAAATTTCTTCTGGAAATAATTTTATATTAAATATAGATGTAATCAAAATTCTTATTTCTTCAATATAATAAGAAAATAAAATTCCAATTGTTATACCTGTAATTGTAGCTAGAAAACCTATAGTAAATCCTATTGTAAAAAAAATTTTTGTGACTGATTTTTTGCTTATACCCAAAGTTCTTAATATGGCTATTTCTCTAGTTTTGTTTTTAACTAATATAGTCAATCCTGAAATTATATTAAATGCAGCAACGATTATTATTAATGTTAAAATAATAAACATGACATTTCTTTCTACTTTTAAAGCTCCAAAAAAAGATTTATTTAAATCAGCCCACGAATAAACATAGTGATCGCTAAATGAATCCTGCAATTTTTTCTTTACAAATTGAGCTTCTTCTGGTTTTTGTAAGAAAATCTCTAAATCTATGTCCAAATCTGAGAGCTCAAATAAAGAATTTGCATTTTCAAAAGGTATAAAAATAACATTTTGATCAAATTCGGCTAATCCGGTACTAAATACTGATGAAATAGTAAATTTTTCCTGTAAAGGTAGGTTTCCAAATGGTGTTTGAAGGCTAGATGTTGACATTAGTGTAATTTGTTCTCCCACAATTAAGTTTAATGACATAGCCAACTCTTTTCCTATTGAAATTGTATTTTTGGTAAAAGAGTCTAAAGATCCATCAATAATTCCTTTTTTTATCAAATTAATTTTATCTATATCATTTTGAACGTAAGATCTTACCATTACACCGATGGTGTTTTCTTTATTAATCAAGACTCCTTGCCCACTATGAGTAAATGCTGTTCTTGATATATATTTTTTTAAAGAATCTAAAGATTTTAAACTCTTCTCATCAATTTTTTTATTATATGGTTTTATAATAATATGTGGGTTAAATCCTAAAATTTTACTAATTAATTCTGTTCTAAAGCCATTCATCACTGACATTACAATAATTAAAATGGCGACTCCAAGAGCTATACCGGTAAATGAAAAAATTGAAATTACCTTTAAAAAACCCTGTTTTTTTTTGGGTTTAAGATACCTGAAAGCTATTTTTCTCTCGATTTTTGAAATCAATTTAAATTCTTTTGTTGATTAATTTATTTTTAATTTCTTCTATGGTAAGTTTCTCAATTTTACCATTAATTTCTTTAAATTCATATTTTTCTCCTTCTGACTTTGATCCCAAAATTATTTGGTAAGGAATACCAATTAAATCAAATTTTTTAAACTTAGCTGATAAGTGTTCATCTGTATCATCAAGCAATACGTCTATATTATTTTTAATTAAAAAATCGTATATTTTTTTTGCTTTTAAAAAATTAGATTCATCTTTTTTTTGTAAGCTAGGAATTAATGCAACATCAAAAGGAGCAATAGAAGCTGGCCACTTCATAATATTATCGTTGAACTTAGCTTCTATAACAGCTCCTACCAATCTTGATACACCAACACCATACGAGCCCATTTTAACATCTACTTTTTTTCCATCTTTTAAATCAACTGAACATTTAAGAGGCTTCGAATATTTGTCCCCAAAATAAAAAATATGCCCTACTTCTATTCCTTTTGTTACTAATTGATTATCTTTTTTTACTTTAGTTTCAAATTCTTCCTTTTTAAATTTGTTATCCGTAACTGCGTAGTATTCATCGTATTTTTTTCTTAAATCTTTAATTGAATTATCAGAGTTATCATGTTTGCTAATATCTATATCAAAGATTCTCTTATCAGTATAAATTTTACTTTCGCCCGTTTCTGCTAAAATTATGAACTCATGGGAAAGGTCTCCTCCTATTGGGCCAGTATCAGCAGCCATTGGAATTGCTGTAAGACCTAATCTTTTAAATGTATTTAAATAAGCAAAGAACATTTTATTATAAGATTTTTTTGCTTCTTCATCACTTAAGTCAAAAGAATAAGCATCTTTCATAAAAAATTCTTTACATCTCATAACACCAAATCTTGGTCTTAGTTCGTCACGAAATTTCCACTGAATATGGTATAAAAGTTTAGGTAAAGATTTATATGATTTTATGCTAGCTCTAAAAATCTCAGTTATCAATTCTTCATTTGTTGGACCGTAAAGCATTTCTTTACCCTGGCGATCTTTTATTCTTAACATTTCTTCACCATAATCATTATATCTTCCGCTTTCTTTCCATATTTCGGCTGACTGTATTGTGGGCATTAATAACTCTTGAGCACCAATTTTGTTTTGTTCTTCTCTAACTATCTGTTCTATTTTTTTCATTATCTTAAAACCAATAGGTAACCATGAATAAATTCCAGTGGAAGATTGCTTAATCATTCCTGATCTAAGCATTAGCTTATGAGATTTGACTTTAGCCTCAGATGGCGTTTCCTTTAACAAAGGAATAAATAATTTTGATAAATACATAACTTTTAATTTTATATTCTTACCAAATTTACGTTCGTATATGGTCTCTTTCCAGTCTTTTCTTTTACTGTTTTCCTACAATTAGTCTTAAGAGCTTCTATTAAATTTTGTTCCTGGCCCATATTCTTTAATGAAAAAGTTTTACAAATATCTCTGATTTTATCTTCTAAATCAAAAATAAAATTAGTATTTTCTCCATTGTTAGGAATTCCTCTAAATGAAATAATAGGCCTTTTAACTATTGATCCAATTTCATCCACAATTATTGTTATTTCTAAAAAACCATTGTAAGACAAATTTTTTCTTTCTTTCACTGATTGAGATTCTTCTCCTACGCTTAAATTACCATCTACATACATCCTGCCCACAGGAGCTTTATCTACTACTTTTGGATTTTCTCCTGGATACAATTGCACTACATCTCCATTTTCAACTTGCACTGGGTAGGGTACCTGCATTTCTTTTGCAAAACTTATATGTTCAATCATATGTCTATATTCACCATGTACAGGAATAACTGATTTTGGTTTGACCCAATTATACATATCCTTTAAATCATCTCTATTAGGATGTCCTGATACATGAACAAAATCATTTTCTTCTGAAATAACTTCAATCCCATTTTTTACCAGCTGGTTGTGTAATTTATAAAGCTTCTTTTCATTTCCAGGAATAATTTTTGATGAAAAAATTACTACATCCCCTGATTCAATAAACACATCTGGATGTATATAGTTAGAAATTCTTGTCATTGCTCCATTAGGTTCACCTTGGCTACCGGTACATAGATAAACAATTTTATCTCTGGATATTTTTTTAGCTTCTCGTGGATCAATATTTTCAATTAAATTGTTTAAATATCCGCATTGCTTTGCAGCCTTATAAATTCTATGCATTGATCTGCCTACTAAAGAAATTTTTCTTCCAGTTTTTTCAGCGCAATAAAAAATACTTTCCATTCGTGCTACATTTGAAGCAAACGAAGTTACAATTATTCTTTTATTTTTTGTCTCCATTATTTTTAGGAGACTTTTTCTAACATCAAGCTCAGATCCTGCTCTACCTGGACTAAAGACATTTGTAGAATCGCAGATCATTGCCAATACACCACTATTTCCAATTTCTTTTAATTTTTTTTCATTTATTGTTTCTCCTATTAAAGGATTGGGATCACATTTCCAGTCTCCTGTATGCAAAACTGTACCTGAAGGAGTTTTGATACTAAGTCCATTAGGTTCAAGTATTGAGTGCGTTAAAGTTACAAATTCAATTTTGAAAGGACCCAATTGAACATTCCCGTTAAGTTCAACAATTTTTAATTTATTTCCTATATCTATTTTTTTTTCTTTAAATTTCTCTTGAATTAAAACACTTGTAAAAGGAGTTGCATAAATATCGCAAAGCAATTTTGGCCATATATGAGCTATGGCTCCAATGTGATCTTCATGTGCATGGGTGAGTACTAAACCAAGCAAGTCTTCTTTTTTATCAACTATAAAACCTGGATCAGGATAAATTAAATCAACTCCAGGGATTGTGTCATCAGCAAAAGTAACTCCGATATCTACTATAATCCATTTTCTATTTTCGGGGTTTCCATAGGCAAAAAGATTCATGTTCATTCCTATTTCACCCGAGCCACCTAGTGGACAAAAAATAAATTCTTCCTTTTTCATTTAATTAATATTTTTCTATTTTCTTTAAATATTTCAATAATACCTTTAATTGTAATATTCTTATCTATAACAAATGGCCTAATTATAGAAGTTTTAAATAAATTGGCATATCCTCCAGTAAAAATAACTTTATATTTTTTATTAGTTTCTTTCTCGATTTTGTAAACAATGCTATTTATTAAACCAGAATAACCCCAGTAAAAACCTGATCTTAATGCTTCTATTGTATTTTTGCCGATAATTTTTTTTTGTTTTTTAATTGAAAAAACTGGTATTTGATCAGCTGATCTAACTAAGCTTTTTATAGATAAATTTACCCCGGGAGCAATTATACCACCATTATAAATTCCTTTTTTAGTTACAACATCAAACGTAGTAGCTGTTCCAAAATCAAGTACGATACAATTGGTTTTATATTTTTTATATACACCAACCGCATTTGCTATTCTATCAGAACCAATTTGTTTTTTATTTTTAATATTTATTTTAACAATTTTCTTAATTTTTTTATCTTTAATTTCTATAAATTTTACTTTATAAAATTTTTTTAATATTTTTTTCAATATCATATTATATTTAGGTACAACGCTGGAGAATAAAGCAACTTTATAAATATTATTATTTCTAATAATTTTTTTTATTTGTTTGTTTAAAAAAAAATTAGAGTTAATTTTTTTGCTACTAAAATAAATTATTTTACTTAGTTTAAAGTTTTTTGTTTTAACCAAACAAATTTTTGTAGTAGTGTTTCCTATATCGCCAATTAATACATTCATTTTATTTATTTAGTTCAAAGACATTTTTTCAGCTTTTTTTTTAAAAGATAAGTAATCATAAGTATTTAGGTTAGTAAAAAAATTTTCATATGAATAAATTATAAGGTTAATTACATCCTTAATATTAGGTTTTTTTTTTGTTTCATCAAATATATTAGTCGCTTTATATTTTTTTCTTATAATTGGATTTGTAACTATATTTAATCCTATTCCAATAATTAAAAATTTTTTACTTTTTAGGGTAATAACTTCTTGCAAAATTCCACAAACTTTTTTTCCATTTATAAATATATCATTAGGAAATTTTAAAGCGATTTCTTTATTTTTGCATAATTGCTTAATTACACCTGAAATTAAGATCGGATTAATAATAAAAAATTCATTAAAAGAAGGATAATTTCTTCTTAAGGGGAAAAAAATTGATCCAAATAAATTTCCTTTATTTGATATCCATTTTTTTCCATGAGTTCCTCTTCCTTCTGTTTGACCTTCGGCAAATATGCATCCTGAATCTTTTTTTTTATTTTTAATTAAATGTATAGCCTCATCATTTGTGCTTTTTACAATTTTAAAATCAAAGATCTCAAATTTCATTAATAAATTAAGATTGAAGATACTGCATCAACCAATATTGAAGGGTAAATAAAATAAATTAAAATTAGAAAGCTGGATATAATTAATGGTATCTTAATTCCTAGATCGTAAGTTTCTTCAAATGGTTTTTTGGGTTTATCAAAATAAATAATTTTTATTATCCTTAAATAATAAAATGCTGAAATAACTGTTGTCACAAGACCAATAACAGCAAGTGTATACATTCCAGATTCTATAACTGACATAAAAATATAAAATTTTGCAAAGAAACCAGCTAGTGGTGGTATTCCAGCTAATGAAAAAAGTATAATTAAAAAACTAAATGCTAGCATGGGATGATTCTTTGATAGTCCCGATAATTCATTTATATTTTCATAGAAAATATTTTCTCTTTTCATCATAAAAATACATCCAAAAATTCCTAAATTCATTACCAAGTATATTGTTAGATAGATTATTGTACTTTGAATTCCTGAGTTTGTTGCAGTTGCAAGTCCAGCTAATGCATAACCCATATGACCTATTGAACTATAGGCCATTAGTCTCTTTATATTATTTTGCCCTATAGCAGCAAAAGCACCTAAAATCATAGATCCTATAGATAAAAAAACTATTATTATTTGCCAGTGAGCAATTATATTTACAAAGGGTACGTACATAAATCTTATAAAAACAGCTAAAGCTGCAATTTTTGGAATTAGAGCAAAAAAACTTGTAACGGAAGTAGGCGCTCCTTCATAAACATCTGGAGTCCACATATGAAAAGGAACAGCTGAAACTTTAAAAGCCAATCCCACAATTATAAATACTAAACCAAATACTGCTCCAGTGTTAGTTTTTTCTAAATTATTTGAAATTGTTTCAAAATTAGTTGAACCTGTAAATCCATATATAAGTGAAAAACCATATAATAAAAGACCAGTAGATAAAGCGCTTAAGACAAAAAATTTCAAACCTGCCTCTGTGGATTTTTCATCATTTCTTTTAAAAGATGCCAAAATATATAATGACAAAGATTGTAGCTCTAATCCTAAATAAAAAACTATCAAATCATACGAACTGATCATTAAAAACATACCTAAAGTAGAAGTAAGTATAATTATTGGATATTCAATTTTATCCATATTATTGCACTTTATGTAATCTTTGGATGATAGAAGAAGTAAAAAGCTAAATATTAATGTAAGAGTCTTCATGAAAATTGAAAACTCATCAATAATATAACTTTCATTAAAAATTTTTATTATTTTATTAGGCTGGTTTAATACTAAAGCTGTTGCAAAAATTAAACTTAAAATTGTTAACAAGTTTACTAACCTAAAACTTTTTTTAACAAAAACTCCAATCATTAAAAGGGTCATAACCGATAATGACAAAAATAATTCTGGTAATATGTAAATAATTAATTCCATTTTACTAATTTAGTTGCACTAAATAAAAATTAATATTCCTTTCATATTTATCAATTAAATTATTGATGGAAACATCCACCGTATTGAATAAAGGTTCTGGATAAATACCAAAAAAGATTATCAAAAAAATTAAAGATGAAAAAATATAAATTTCAGTTCTATTTAAATCTTTCATTTGTTTTATTTCAGAACTAGATATTTTTCCAAAAACCACTCTTCGGTAAAGCCATAACATATAAGCAGCTGCTAAAATAACTCCTAAACTCGCTAAAACTGCAACTATTATATTTTTTTGAAAAGCTCCAACTAAAACTAAAAATTCTCCAACAAATCCGCTTGTTCCTGGTAATCCTAGAGCAGCTAAAGTAAAAATCATAAAAACAAATGCATATTTAGGCATTACATTAACTAAACCACCATAAGAAGAAATCATACGTGAATGATATCTATCATAAACTACTCCTACACATAAAAATAATGCGGCTGATATCAAACCATGGCTTATCATTTGAATGATACTTCCTTCTATTCCTTGTTTGGTTAATGAAAAAATACCAATAGTAACAAATCCCATATGTGCGACTGATGAATAAGCTATCAATTTTTTCATGTCCTCTTGCATGAGAGCTACTAATGATGTGTAAATTATTGCAATAATACTTAAAGTAAAAATAAACGGAGTAAAATAGTCTGACGCTACTGGAAATAAACCAATCGAAAAACGTATAAAACCATATCCAGCCATTTTTAAAAGTATTGCTGCTAAAATAACTGATCCTGCAGTTGGTGCCTCAACATGTGCATCAGGAAGCCAAGTATGTACTGGCCACATTGGAAGTTTAACCGCAAACGAGCTAAAGAAAGCTAACCAAAGCAAATATTGATATTTTTGTTCAATTTTAATATCTAACAATTGAACTACATCTGTGGTTCCAGTAATCCAATAAATGGAAATAATGGCAATTAACATCAAAACTGAGCCAAGCAATGTAAATAAGAAAAACTTAAAAGCTGAATAAACTCTTTTTGGCCCACCCCAAATACCTATGATTAAAAACATTGGTATTAAGCCACCTTCAAAAAATAAATAAAATATAACTAAATCTAATGAGCAGAAAACACCTAGCATCAATGTTTCCATTACAAGTATGGCTATTAAAAATTCTTTTATTTTGAATTTAATACTATGAATACCTGAAAAAATACATAATGGAGCAATAAAAGTGGTAAGTAATATAAATAAAATTGAAATTCCATCGATTCCTAATTGAAATTTAATAAATCCACTTAACCAATTTTTCTTCTCAATAAATTGAAAATCTGAAATTGTATTATCAAAAGAATACCATAGGAAAAGGGAAAGAAAAAAATTTGCCAAAGATGAAAAAATTGCAACATATTTTGAGTTTTTTTCAACTATTTTTGGATTTCCACTAGTTAAAAAAATAAAAAAAGCTCCAATTAAAGGAATAAAAATAATTGCAGAAAGAATAGGAAAGTTCATTTAGTATAAAATTAAATAAGTTAATAGAAAAGAAAAACCAATAAGCATAACAAATGCATAGTGATATAGATATCCGCTTTGAAAATTAACCGCTTTGTTAGATATTATTTTAACTAGTCTTGACAAACCATCAGGTCCATATCGATCTATAGTATTTACATCTCCTTTTTTCCAAAAAAATAAACCAATTTTTTTAATAGGCTTAACAAAAATATATTCATATAAATCATCAAAATACCATTTGTTTAGTAAAAAATTATATAATTTTTCATTTTTTAAAATTAATTTTGTTAAAATTTTATCATTTTCAATAAATAAATAATATGAGATTGGAATTATAATAATAACAATCAATGGAGTTGTGATTAGTAGCCACATCGGTACATGATCGTGAGAGATAGAACCTAAAAATAAAATCGAATTACTCCAAAACTGAGTGTCACTTCCAATGAACATGTTCTTAAATAGTATCCCTGAAACTATAGCGCCAAAGCCCAGTAAACATGATGGTATTAACATTATAAATGGTGACTCCTGAATCGAAGTTAAGTTATTCTTTTTGTTATTATATTTTCCATGAAAAGTTTTAAATATTAATCTCCATGAATAGATAGCTGTAAGAATAGCTGTCAAAATACCAACGGCTACAGCACAATATCCAACTGTGCTCCCTTTCATATATGCGAATTCGATTATTGCTTCTTTTGAATAATATCCTGATAAAAATGGAAATCCTGTTAAAGCTAATGTTCCTATTATCATTAAAACATATGTATATGGTATTTTTTTCCATACGCCCCCCATTTCTCGAATATCTTGTTCCTCATTAAAAGAATGTATTACACATCCTGAACCTAAAAATAAAAGTGCTTTAAAAAATGCGTGAGTAAATAAATGAAAAATCGCTACATGGTATGCCCCAACTCCTGCTGCAAAAAACATATATCCAAGTTGACTACAAGTTGAATAGGCAACAATTTTTTTAATATCATTTTGGACTAAAGCAACTGTCGCAGCAAAAAAAGCTGTTAACATTCCAACTATTGCTACTATATTTAAAGCAAATTCCGAATATTCGAATATAGGAGAACATCTTACAACTAGAAAAACGCCAGCAGTTACCATCGTAGCAGCATGAATTAATGCTGAAACAGGTGTCGGCCCTTCCATTGCGTCTGGCAACCAAGTATGTAAGAATATTTGCGCTGATTTACCCATTGAACCTATAAAAAGTAATATGCAAATAAGTGTAATTAAATTAGATTGCATTCCAAAGAAATTTACAGACTTGTCAATAAACTGGGGAGTTAATTGAAAAACTTCATCATAATTAATTGTTCCGTAAAAAAAGAAAATTAAAAATATACCAATGGCAAAAGCAAAATCACCAACTCTATTAACAATAAAAGCTTTAATTGCGGCTGCATTAGCAGATGGCTTTTTATACCAAAAACCTATTAATAAATAAGAACAAAGACCCACACCTTCCCAACCAAAAAATAATTGTAAAAAGTTATCTGCTGTAACCAAAACTAACATTGCAAAAGTAAATAATGATAAGTAAGCCATAAATCTGGGTTTATGGTTATCGTGACTCATATAACCTATGGAATAGAAGTGAATAATAGAAGATATCAGACTTACTATTACCAACATGACAGAAGTTAATGGGTCTATATTTATTGACCAGTTCACTTCAAAATTTCCTGAGCTGATCCAGTTAAATATTAATTTATTTACAGAGTAGTCATTAAAAAGTACTTCAAAAAAAATAAAAAAAGATAAAACAGCAGAAATAGAAACAAGTATACTTGTAAGTATTTGTGAATAAAAATCACCTATTTTTTTCCCAAAAAAACCAGAAATAAATGAACCTAATAATGGTAAAAAAATTATTGCATATTCCATTTTAACCTTTTAAAGAACTAATTTGCTCAACATTAATTGAGCCTTTATTTTTGTAATAAATAACTATAATTGCTAAACCAACAGCCGCTTCAGCTGCTGCCACTGTTAAAATAAACATGGTAAATACTTGGCCAACTAAATCTTGTAAATAAATAGAAAAAGAGACTAAGTTTATATTCACTGAAAGAAGTATTAATTCAATGGACATTAAAATTATAATGACATTTTTTCTATTAAGAAAAATTCCAACAATACCAATAGCGAAAAGTATAGCTGCTAGAGTAAGATAATGACCTAAACCTATTTCAATCATCTATTTTAACTCCTTTCCCAGTTTCAACTTCAACTAATGAAACTGCGCTGCTTTTCTCTCTTTTAATCTGGCTAAAATAATCTTGCCTTTTTATATTTTCTCTTTTTTTAAATGTAAGTGTTATTGCGCCAATCATAGCAACAAGTAAAATCATTCCTGAAATTTGAAAGAGATGGATATAGTCTGTATACAAAACATTTCCTAATGAATGAGTATTGCTTACATTAAGATTTAAATTTGATGAAGATAAAGGATAAAAATCACCTTTATATTTCCACCCACCTATTACAACTAATAACTCTAGAAAAATAATTACCCCAACTATAGATCCTACTGAAATATTATTTATTAAACCTTTTCTTGTTTGACGTCTTGAAATTTGCTCAGTAATGTTAAGCATCATTACTACAAAAAGAAAAAGTACTGCTACTGCCCCAACGTAAACTATAAGCATTATCATGCCCAAAAATTCTGCACCGATCATTATGAATAAGATTGACACACTAACAAAAACTAAAATTAGAAAAAAAACAGAATAGACAGTATTTCTTGAAGTAGTGACCATTATTGCGGAAAGTACAGCTATTGTTGAAAAAAAATAAAAAAATAAAGTATGTGCTAACATTTATCTAAATGGTGAATCTGCTTTTATATTATCAGCCAATGCAGTTTCCCACTTGTCTCCATTTTCTAAAAGTTTTTGTTTGTTATAATAAAGTTCTTCTCTAGTTTCCGTAGCAAACTCAAAATTAGGACCTTGAACAATAGCATCTACAGGGCAAGACTCTTCACACAAGCCACAGTATATGCACTTTAACATATCTATGTCATATCTTGTTGTTTTTCTGCTACCATCACTTCTAATCTCCGACTCTATCGTAATTGCCTGAGCTGGGCACACAGCTTCACAGAGTTTGCAGGCTATACACCTTTCTTCTCCATTTGGATATCTGCGTAGAGCGTGTTCTCCCCTAAACCTTGGACTTATTTTTCCTTTTTCAAAAGGATAATTTATAGTTTTTTTAGCCTTGAAAACTTTTTTTATGGCAATGATTAATCCAGTAACAAAATCTGCCATAAATATAGTTTTAATTATTCTATTAAATTTCATTCAAAAATTATCCTGTATTTGGCAACATATCTAAAAAAAATAAAAAACTTGCTGTTAACACGACCCAAATTAATGAAAAAGGAAGAAAAATTTTCCAACCTAATCTCATTAATTGATCAAAACGATATCTAGGTACTATTGCTTTAACTAAAGAAAATAAAATAAAAAGTATCAAAATTTTAAATATCATCCAGAAAGGGCCTGGTATTATTGTAAAAGGGTAAATTTCAATAGGATTTAACCACCCTCCTAAAAAAAGAATTGATCCTAAAGCACAAAGAAGCAAAATATTTGCATATTCTCCCAACCAAAACATTGCATACATCATCCCAGAATATTCTGTTTGGTATCCAGCTACTAGCTCAGACTCAGCTTCTGGTAAATCAAAAGGAGGCCTGTTTGTTTCTGCTAGTGCAGAAATAAAAAAAACTACAAACATTGGAAAAAGAGGAAATATAAACCATACATTTTTTTGAGCCAAAACTATTTCGTTTAGGTTAAGTGAGCCTACACAAAGAAGTACATTAATTATTATTATTCCAATTGACACTTCGTAAGAAACCATTTGTGCCGCTGATCTAATTGCTCCTAAAAAAGGATATTTTGAATTAGAGGCCCA
>CEUZ01166319.1_pt1 | contig 14298 bp, 20 predicted proteins | sample 361511 | NCBI WGS metagenome assembly CEUZ01 (sample SAMEA2622822, study PRJEB7988) | marine metagenome | biome: marine biome (ENVO:00000447); feature: surface water layer (ENVO:00002042); material: "saline water (ENVO:00002010), including plankton (ENVO:xxxxxxxx)" | depth 5 m
TTTGTTCTTTTTTTTGTTCTTTTTTTTGTTCTTTTTTTTGTTCTTTTCTTTTTTTTCTTACCACCATTTTGTTTTTTAACATTTCCTTGTACAAAAGCTGATTTTTTTCGGAGTGAATCTTCTATTTCTTTTTCTAATTGAGAGATTTCTTTTGAATGGTCAATACCATGATTTATCATTTCTTCTTTCATCTGTGAAACCTTTTCTTCAAGTTCAAGGATCATTTTATCTTTTTCGGGTGTGTTCGCCATAGGGGCAGGACTTAATGTTAGACGTCCTTTATTTTTGAGGATATCATCGATATCTTGTTTTGACAATATATTTTGACCTCTCCATCTTATTCCGGAATTTAATTGAATTCCATCTCGTGTTTTTAATAGAAATTTACCTTTTAATTTTGTTTCATAGAGTGTATCTGACAAGGATGGATTCCATTTTTTTAGAATTTTTTTAAGGAATTCATCCATATTACCAGTATATTCTTCTGGACTAATTTCAATTATTTTCCCTTCAAATTCAATTTTTACCATATATAGTAATAGTAGATTAAATTTGAATAGTATTTTTGATTTTGAAGAAAGAAAACTATTCAATGATGGATCTTCCTATTTATTGTTCCATTATTGTGTTATGTATTTTCATTAATATTTTACTTCCATATCTCAATGTATCAATTATTCCTGTATTTCTGTTTATAAACTTATCGGGATTGTATTTATTAATTACACGTATCCATATTGATGTGAATATTCGATACAGGAATGTAACAGAATAAGTAAAAAAAAAGAATAACAGATATAATATATATATAAATATTATGAAACAGATTAGTGATCCAAAACCGGGACAATTGTATAGAGTAGAATGGTGTATTGAAGAATTAAATATTGAGGGTGAAGAGGTTGGGACATATACTTTATTTGAAGAAAATGGAGAGACATATTTTGACTTTAAGATTGATGGAGAAAAGATGATTTATCGTTTTGAACTGCATCATATACTATCGGTGAATGAATATAATTATGATAGAAGGAATCGATTATAAATTATTTAGAAGTCAGATATAGTCTTTGGTTCCTGAATAACTATTCTATTTTGATTTACTTCCTCTTTATTACAACCATAGCATTCGAATACTTTACAAAGGATACAGACGAATACTATACCAATGATTATTCCTAAGGATATATCTTTTCCCATTCTTGGATCCATTTGAATTATTAATAAAACACAGTCATTCAATTATCAAATTTGATAAAAATTAATATTTATTTATTTAAGTATGGAGGAACAGAAACAAAACGGAGAAGATTTATCATATGAAGAAGATTTATCATATGAAGAAGATTTATCATATGAAGAAGAACAATTGCAAATTATTCTTATGAAAGAATTACGGGAGAAACAATTGAATGAGGAACGTATATTGAAGGAATCACAGAAAGAGGAATATTTAGAATCATTAAAAATCGATATGGCACAGAATGTATCTAGCGATAAGATAAAAGATAAGATAAAGGATAAGATAAAGGATAAGATAAAGGAAGATAATACCATTGAAGAGGTTTCAATAAAAGAAATGAGACGACTAAGATTACTACGGTTTAGTAATTAGACTGTGTGATTAAAATAGAATTAAAATAATCATATAGTAATATATGGATAGTATTAACATTAATTATCGTAATAAGTTATTACAATATATTGAACAAAGTTTAATACCAAATAAGAATAGTAAAGAATTATCGGGTGAAGTATTTACACCAATATTTATTATTAGAGAGATGTTAGATAGATTACCAAAAAACGTATGGTCAGATCCTAAATTAAAGTGGTTAGATCCATGTGTGGGTATAGGAAATTTTATGATCATTGTTTATTTTCGTTTAATGGATGGATTAAAAACATGGGAAAAAAATGAAGAAAAAAGGAAACAACATATTTTAGAAAATATGCTTTATATGGTAGAAATAAATCCAAAAAGCATTTCTATACTTCGTTCTATTTTTTGTGATGATTTATATGCATTAAATATTTATAATTGTTCCTTTTTAGATGATATTTTTTTAGATAAATTTAATATAATTTTGGGAAACCCTCCATACAATGAAAGGGGTATTGGAAGAACAAAAGGTTCACGCATGCCTTTTTGGCCAAAATTTGTAAATCAATCATTAGAGTTACTAGATGATAGTACAGAGAGTTATTTATTAATGATTCATCCAACTGGATGGAGGAAACCCTATACAACAGTTGAGAGGGATCCGATCACAAAACGCAAGAATCAGCCAAATATCGGTATGTTATTTCATAAATTTATCAACGAGGGTTCTATTTATTATTTAAAAATGTCTGATCAAAAAATACCTAATTTTCCACCTGTTGATCGATATATTTATACTAATCGTAAAAAGGGGAAAACAATTGTAGATAGTTTATTTCAAAAGAATTATTCATATAATAATAAAGTTAATTTAACAACCTTTATTCAAGATGGGTTTGGTTATCTACCATCCTTTATTAATAATACAGTTATTAATATTTTTAGTAAATTGTTTCGGAAATACAATACAAATGAATGTTATACAATTAAATATGATGGTTATTTTCCTGTAAATAAAAAAATGATAAAATATGAAGAAGGTGTTGCACCTAGAGCTTTCTATTTTTGTGAAGGGAACTATTTAGAAGTCTATAAGAAGGATGAAAAGAATCATGAAAAAGAGTATTTTGATCAACCTAAAATAATTATGACATTTAGTGGATCAAATCCAGTAGGGAAATTAAATCCAATTTATTATAATAAAAAGATAGGTGTTACCTCTCATACGATGTATTATCTTATTAAGGAAAAAAAGGATATACAGAAACATTTAAGTTTTTTTAATTCTGAAATAATTTACTTTCTTATGAAGTTAACACAATATTCACCTATGCCACGCAATCGTAATGATTATAAAGTATTGAACCGGATACAAGTTCCTAATTTATGTGAAAATCCAACAGAAGAAGATATTTATGAATACTATCATATTGTTAAAAAAGAGAAAGAATTAATTCGCAATATAATTGGTTAACATTGTATAAAGTTAGGGTCAGCTGATTTAATAAAAGGAAGGCGATTATGAATCTTATTATAATCACCATATAGTTCATCATGTTTTTTTATATCCTTAACTGCAATTAGTGGAAAAATTTTATAATCATCTGTTTCAATAGATACATTTTTATTATGGCGACAATGGTTAATATATTTTCCTTCTTTTAAGATATATTTATTAAACTGTTCTATTGGTATAGGGTTATAGATCATTTCATGTATATTTTTATAGGGAAATAGATTATTATAAATGATATCTCCTTTCTTATAATTTTTTCCTGCGAATAATCCATTTCCATCAATGTTTGATTTTTTAATGTATGGATTTGTATCTTTAAAGTAGCATACTATGAATAATAATAGAAGTAAACATGAAAATAGTTTTGAGAAACGATTCATATATATATATATATAAATAAAAATAATAGTTAATAATAATAATATTATTATTAACTATGTATTTTTATTTTTACAATTATATCAAAGATAAACAATTTTCATCTATTTCGGAGGATATAAAAAAGATATCAAATCATTTTCGTTCTCTAAAAATAAAAAATGAAATCGAATCATATGAATTACATTTTTTTTATTAAAAATAATATATCACAAAACTAATTTCAAACAAAATACCTATACCAAGAGTAATTAAGAAACATCGAGGGTGTTTAATTTCAATATCTTCTAAATCCATCCTTTAATTCATAAGGGTGATGATCCTTTTTAAGTATTTAAAAAAAAAAAGTAGAAAATAATAAAATGTCTTTTAAAGATAAACCATTAAAAAAGATAAATGCAGATAAAAGGGTCACAATTGATGCTCTTCATCAAGAAATATCAAGAAACTTTTTAGAAAAAAGGAGGAATTATAATGAAACATTAAAAAAAAAAGAAAAAAAAGAGAAAGAATTATTAGAGGGGAATTCAGATAATGTAGTTTTAAAGAAAGATATTCAGAAATTGAAAGAAGATATAAGTGATTATGAAAAAACGACTAATGAAGAAGTTGAATACTTTTTAAATACGGGAGAATTATTAAATGATTATTATTCAAAAAAAGAAGAAGTAAGTATGAATCATGAAATAACAGTAGTTGACTTTATGGAAAAGAAAAAAAAAGTTATAAAGGAAGATACTTTGGTAAATGATTATATGAGAGTGATTGATGACAATTGTATAAAACAAAATATAAATATTAATAGAAATAATTGTCCAAAATGCATTGGTGTTTTACATTTAAAAAACATAGATAGTATTTTAATATGTGAAAATTGTGGATATACAGAAACGATTCTTATTAATTCTGAAAAAGTGTCCTATAAAGATCCACCCCGTGAATCTTCTTACTTTGCATACAAAAGGATTAATCATTTTAATGAATGGTTGGCACAATTTCAAGCGAAAGAAACAACCGATATTCCAGAAGATGTTTATAAAGGGATTATACAGGAACTTAGAAAAAATAAGGTAAATATTTCAGATGTATCTTATAAAAATATGCGGGAAATATTAAAAAGGTTAAAGTTTAATAAGTACTATGAACATATTCCACATATTATTAATATGTTAAATGGGAAGAAGGCTCCTATTTTAACAAGGAGATATGAGGAACAATTAAGAAATATGTTTAAAGAAATTCAAACTCCATTTATGACGCATTGTCCTGAAAATAGAAAAAACTTTTTATCATATTCATATGTATTGCATAAGTTTTGTGAATTACTTGAATTAGATCATTTATTAATCTATTTCCCACTTTTAAAAAGTAGAGAAAAACTTCAACAACAGGATATGATTTGGGAAAAAATATGTAACTCATTATCATGGGAATATATACCGAGTATTTAATGTTTATTTTCATTCGTTCTATGTATAATGACATATGGCATACTTCTGTCTAAAAGTATTAACGTTGTTGCAGCAAGTAAGCCTATATAGATAGCATGTTCATTCATAATAGAGCAATTTGGGATAAAATAGGTTGATAAAGTTACAATAACTAGCATTATAATGTATTTTAAGAGATTTATATTTTCCATTTATATTATATTATAATAGAATAAAATATAATAGAATAGAATAAAATAGAATAGAATAAAATAGAATAGAATAAAATATAAAAATAATATATTTAATATATAAATGGATACAAATACCTTTGAAAATGGTTTTATGAAAGATATTTTTAATACAACAAAGAATGAATACATTGAAAATAATGAACCAAGAATATTCAATACAAATATGGAATATTCATTAAAAGGAATTATAGAAGATACACCACTCAGTAATTTATTCTTTTCGAATATGAATATAAATGTTATACAAATGACCATTCGATTTCAGATAAATCAAAAAACGAATAAGAAAATAGCATATCAATCGGAACAAGAATTATTTATTATTATGAGATCAATGTATTTACAGTACGCAAATTCTGTTGTTAATTCAACAGATATCTTACAAAATATTCAAACATTGAATAAGATGGTCGTAGATTATTGTGTTGAAAAAGTGGTTGAACACTTAAATCAATATGATGGTTATCTTCAAAAGATTTCATCTGCACCAACACCACTTGAACATCCTAAACAAACAAGAACAAGTTATACATATGACATGTCAAATATTTTACGTTAATCCACTTCATCAATTGTAGGTTCTGCATTCATTCCTGCATTCATTTCTGCATTCATATTTTGATCCATAGGATTACCTTGATTCGGATATAATTTTTGAGCAAATGGTTGAATTGCGATATTAAATTCATTAATCCTTTGTTTATATTCTTCAATCGAAGCATTTTCATTTTCTTGAATCCATAATTGAGATTGATGTAATAATGTTTCAATAGAATTTTTTTCTTCTTCTGAAAATTGTTCTTTTATTTTTTCATTTTCATACATATTTTTTGTTTGAAACAGAAGATTTTCGAATTCATTTTTAGCTTCAATTCTTTCTTGAATTTTTTCATCTTCTTCTTTAAATTTCTCGGCATCTTGAACCATTCTCTCAATGTCTTCTTTTGATAATCTTCCTTTATCATTCGTAATTGTGATTGTTTCCTTTTTACCTGTTCCTTTTTCGCATGCTTCAATGTTCATAATTCCATTTGCATCCATATCAAATGTGACTTCAATTTGTGGAACACCTCGAGGAGCAGGGGGGATACCTTCTAATTGAAATGTACCTAATTCATTATTATCTTTTGTTAATGTTCTTTCACCTTCAAATACTTGAATTGAGACACCTGGTTGATTATCTTGATAGGTTGAAAATATTTTTGATTTTTTTGTAGGGATTGTTGTATTTCTCTCAATAATTTTTGTCATAATACCACCAGCTGTTTCAATCCCAAGAGATAATGGAGCAACATCCAATAATAATATATCATCAACTTTTTCATTACCAGATGTAGATTTTGAAAGAATTGCTGCTTGAACACTTGCTCCATATGCAACAGCTTCATCTGGATTAATCCTTTTATTGAGTTCTTTTCCATTAAAAAATTTACTTAACATTTCTTGTATTTTTGGGACCCGTGTAGAACCACCTACAAGAACTATTTCATGGACATTATTTTTAGAAATTCCTGAATCTTTTAGGACCTTGATTACAGGGTCAATACATTTTTGAAAAAGAGACATACAAAGCATTTCAAATTTCGCTCGTGAAATATTTGTAAAGAAATCAATGCCTTGATACAATGAATCGATTTCTATGGTTGCGGAAGTATTTGATGAAAGTGTTCTTTTGGCTCTTTCACATGCATTTTTAAGTCTTCTACATGCTTTTTTATTTTCACTAAGATCGACGTTATGTTTATTCCGAAATTCATTTAGAAAGTGATTCACCAGAATGTTATCAAAGTCCTCTCCACCTAAGTGTGTATCACCAGCGGTTGCTTTAACTTCAAAGATACCATCATCTATATTTAGTAATGATACATCAAATGTTCCTCCACCCAGATCAAAAATTAATACATTTTGTTCTTTTTTATTATTATCTAAACCATATGCAATTGCTGCTGCTGTTGGTTCATTAATAATTCGTAGAACATTTAGACCAGCGATTACACCTGCGTCTTTTGTTGCTTGTCTTTGTGAGTCATTAAAATAAGCAGGAACAGTAATTACAGCATCAGTAACTGTTTCACCAATATAGTTCTCTGCAATTTCTTTCATTTTTGTGAGAACCATAGAGGATATTTCTTCTGGATAATATTGTTTTTTTTCATTTTTATAGTTCACTTCAATAATTGTACGCTTATCTTTTTCAATCACATGATAGGGTAATTGTTTAATATCAGATTGCAATACCTTATCATTAAAATCGCGTCCAATGAGTCGTTTTGCATCAAAGATAGTATTCTCAGGATTCATTGTAGATTGGTTTTTTGCTCCATCGCCAATAATCCTTTCATTTTCTGTAAATGCAACATATGAAGGTGTTGTACGGTTCCCTTGATCATTTGCAATAATATCACATCGGTTATCTCTCCAATAACCGACACAGCTGTATGTTGTTCCTAAATCAATACCAATAGCTACCATTTACATTTAAACCTAAATGTTTTTTTAAATACTTTAAAAAAAGTTAAAATAAGTAATTATGAACGATTATTCAGAATATATTTTACAATTGCTTTGTAAAAAAGATTTTGTAGATCAATGGATTCAGGGAAAATACAAAGAAAAACCAATTATCATTTATGGAAGATCAGGTATCGGAAAGACGACACTTGCAAATTATATTTTACGACAATTCATAAAAATAGAAATTAACATTGATTTTTGTAAGAATTGTAAATCTCTTGAGAATTATTTAGATATGTCAGTAAAGAAGGAAAGTATTACCATGATGTTTGAAAAAAAGAAGATAAAATGTATTCTATTTGATGATTTAAAATATATTCAGGAAAATGATAAATTATTATTTAAACAAATTATTAATTTTGCAAAAAAGAAAAATAATTATCCTGTGATTTATATTTTTAATACTATTTCTCATAAATTAATACATTCCATCTATGTATTATCTTATCCAATAAAGATAGATTATACTATTGAACAATACAAAGTAATCCTTAAAAAATTCTACTTCCAAAAAGATGAAATGATTAATTATTATGAATTAATTACAAAATCAGAATATAATTTTCATAATATATTGATTAATAAATCTTTTTATCAAAAGGATACAACAGATATTCAAAAAATGGATTGTCGTGAGGATGACTTATCGTTATTATTACGTAATATTTATAATATGAAAAATATAAATGATAAATTCCGTCATTCAGTAAATGACTATAATATTCTTTCACTAAATATTTTAGAGAATTGTATTTCTTGGATTTATCGATTAAAAATATCATATAGACAAAGAATTAACTTAATTCATAAAATTTATTCTATTAATTGCACGAATGATATCTTCTATAATAAAATAAACCGATTTAAATTGTGGGAATTAATTAATTATAACATCACTTATTCAGTTATTATTCCTATATATATATTATCACAACATAATGCTTCCCTAGATCCAATAATTTATAATAAATATATTAGTCATTCAATTATCTATACACATAATATTAAACAATTACATTCGGTAAATATAAATTATATTACTTTATCTTGTATTTTTTGCTTAATTCAAAAGAAAGAATTTACTAAGGCAAGAAAATTCTGTAATCTTTATCAAATAAATCAGAAAATTTGTGAAAAGTTTTATAAATATTTTTTAACCTCTAAAAAAGATATCAAACTTATTTTTAAAAATATTTAAAAAAAAAAAACATAACTTCAGAAAAGAATGATAAAATTGTGTTATTTTAATGTAAGGGGACTTGCTGAAACATCGAGGCTTTTATTTGCTATTGGAGAAGAAGAATATCAAGATTTTCGTTATCCATTAGAGGTAATTAATATGAAAACATATGAAATGAAGAAAGATGAATTTGAAAAAGATAAACAAGAAGGTAAATTAATACATTCATTAAATAAGTTACCATTCATAGAAGTCGATAATGTAATTATACCTCAATCAAAAGCTATTGAGAGATTTTTAGCAGAAAGATTTAATTTAATGGGTAATAATCCGATTGAAAAGGCACGAATCGATAGTATTTGTGAATGTGTTCGTGATTTTAAAGAATTATACCAAAAGGTACGTAAATTACCAGAGGAAGAAAAATCAAATGGTATGAATCAATGGTTTACTATTACACTCGTTGAATTATTAAAGAATATTGAGAACTTATTGGATGAAGATGGTTATTCAGTTGGAAGTGTAATGAGTCTTTCTGATGTTGTATTGTATTCGTTTATTAAAGAATTTTTTGATAATAAAGAAGCATCTTACAATGCAACATTGGCTTCACCAAAACTACGTTTAATAATTGACCGTGTTGCTTCTGATGAAAGAGTAAAACGTTGGAATGAATTACGTCCTGAGACTATTTTTTAGATTGTATCGTTTGTTTGTATTTTTGTAGATCTTTTGATGTTAATTCATAACCCCAATGAAGTAAAACCTGTCTAATTACAGGGCTGATTGTATAATCATTATATCGTGTATTCTTCTTAATAATTTCATTCATTAAACGCCTTCTAAAACGTCCATTGGGTCCTGCAAGGGCTAACCAACGTTTTATTTGTCTTTCATCATCTTTTGAACGTCTTCCTGTATAGTATCTACAATACCATTGAAACCAACCATATGGATCTTGTTCTATAATCCATCCACTTTTTTCCCATGTTTCAAGACTTGAACCACATTTAACTCCATATTTATTTATTTTTTTATCATAATTGGGTGATACAACCATTTTATGAATATTTATTCCTTTAAACCAAGTTTTAGGGAATTCTTGAATAATATTGTTTGATTGATAGTTCTTTTTTGTAATTGATGAATAGATAGGGCGGAAGTATGTTCCTCCAAAGGCTCCTTCTTGAAATATTTCTTTTGGACTTTTATTGGGTCTGAATTCTCTATTTATTTTTTGTCCTGACATTTAATATAATATAATATAATATAGTATGAAAAACATGCGGTCAAAAAGTTTAAAGAAAAAAATTCAAAAGACCCAAAAAAAACCCGAAACAAAAGAGGTAGGAAAAGGACTGGTAAACGCCGAAAGGCTAAAAAAGGACTTCCTAAAATCTTTGTTATTAATTTAAGAAGAGATCACGAAAAATGGGGTAAATATAGAACAAAATATAATGATGGTCTCTTATCAAGGTATTCTGCATGTAATGGAATGGAAATGAGTCAAGCAAACCCTTATTATGATAAATTAAAGATAATGTGGAATGCGGGTGAAAAAAAAAGAAAATGTGGAGCAGGTATTCTAAATTCTCATATGGGTATCATATATGAAATTGTTATGAATAAGATTGATCAAGTACTTGTTGTTGAAGATGATGTTGTGATTGATTTTCAAAAATTAAAAAAAATGAATTTAGATAAATTACCACAAGATAGTCTTATTTATTTTGGAGGAGTTTTACATCCACCGACATCCTTTAAAGATAAAAATTGGAACTATAAAAAAACAATTAAGAATTTTAAACCTGGAATTAATACGATTGATTCAAAAAAATATCGTATTTTTGGTGGATTTGGTTATTATTTTCCTAAATGGGAAATCGCAAAAGAATTGTATGATATTTTCATAAGTAAACCAAAACTCAAACCCCTGGATACAGAAATGACTTACTTACAAAAAAAAGGTATTATTAAATATTTTTATTATCCTGCATTAAGTTATCTTCATATGGATGATGCAGCGAAGGGTGTTCATGGTGCTGCATATATTCCACGGAATATGAAGTATTATTAATTTTGATAAATGATTCGTAAATTAAGAAAAATAGTAACAAATAAAAATAATAGAATCAATATAAAAATAAGAATGATTCGGAATATATAAGGATATAGTTCTTCAATTACAATATGAATAAGAGGTTTAAGAATATCCTTCTTAATAATATTTATATTATCTACTGTTTTTAGTTCTTCTTTAATATCATATAATACAGATCGTGTAATTGTTGAAAGGTCCATTCTATTTCTTTTTATATATTTAATTAAAAAACCTAACCTATAAATATGAATTGTAAAGAGTTTCTAAATCGTTTATTTGGAAGGGAAAATACTGTTTGTAAAGATTATCAAGAAGAAAACAGCCCTTATGAAGATACATATATTAGTAGTTTTATTAATGAAAATAAAGATGACTTTGATGATTGTGTAATCTGTTTAGAAAAAATGGAACGTGGAGATACATTATCGACTCTAAATTGTTTTCATATCTATCATAAAAAATGTATATATGCATGGTCACAAAAAAATAGAATCTGTCCGATTTGTGATTATAAGTTCTAATCTATCAATAAGATAAATTATATATATATGTCATTGTCTACAATTACTTTTATTTTATATTTTTATATTTTATATATATATTATGAATACTCTAATTTATATTATAATCGGTATTATAATTGTATTATATTCAGTTGATCAAGTAAATCCTACTTTCAACAAATCTACACCTCTACCAGGTGATATTAATGATTTAAACCAAAGTAAAACAATAAATAGAGTAGAACCAACCGTTTATAAAAAGAAAACAAATGTATTAACACAACCGAATCTTTCAAATAAAACGCAAGAAAATCCACAAGAAAAGAAAGAGATAATCTATCGTAATGTTTTAAAAGTTATTAAGGAATTAAATCCATTAAATACATATAATTGTTGGACTTATATTGAGGTCCCTGATAAGGATTATAATCTTCAATTATTTTATCAAAAGTATAATATTCCTTATTATTTTAAAAAATGTATTGAACTAATGGAAGAAAGGGTTCCAAAATTAATTGTTCTAACACCTACTAATATCAAAGATTATCTTCCTGATTTTCCGTTTGAGATGAATTATATATCAGATATACCATTAAAACTAAGGATTGATTTTCTTTTTGCATGCATTTTAGAGAAATATGGTGGTATTTGTATTTCACCAGGCACAATTATCTATAATATAGATGAAGCATTAGAACAACTTAAAAAATATGAACTAGTAACATTTGGTGGCAATCCTGCCATTATTAATCTACATAATAATCTAAATTATCCTAATTCATATGTTATTGGATCACAAAAAGGTACATCCTTCATTAAGGAATATATGAGATATCTTAACCTATACATTAACAATAATAGTCTATATAGTTTTAGAATTAAGAATAATAGTGATATATTATCATATATGATAAAAATACAAAGGCCATTACATTTTCATTATGGTGTAGATTATGATGGTACTTATGATAATTTCTATCCGATATCAATATCATCCTATTTAGGTACGAATAATATTAACTTTAAAAATAAGGAACGATTATTACTCATATCAGTTCCATATGATATCTTGTTAAAAGGAACAAAGTTTAAATGGTTCTTGGAATTATCTGAAAAGGAATTTAATGAATCGAACCTCCAAATTAGAAGGATTCTTCATAGAGAGAATATTTGATATTTAAAACTATAAATTTGAATATGTGTATAGACACAAATATTTATACAATGGGAATTCGATCTCTTACACAAACTGTTAAAAAATACTCTATTAATTCAATTGATAATAATAATTTATATAAATTATCAGGTAAAAAAGTTGCTGTTGATGCAAGTTTAATTATTTATCAACAACTATTAGGGAACAATAAATTATTTAGAAATGAAGATGGAAAAATAACAAATCATATTGTCGGTTTATTTTATAAGATTATAAATTATATGTCATTAAATATAGAGTTAATCTTCGTTTTTGATGGAGTTCCACCTGAAAATAAAAAAGAATGTATCCAAAAAAGGAAAGTTAAATCCTTAGAAGCAAAAGAATTAAGTCAAAATGCTGATAATTATGAAGATAAGGTTAAATATGAAAAACAATCTATCCGATTAACGAAAGAAATGATTACTGATACTAAAAATCTATTAAAATTTTTAGGCATTTCATACATTCAACTTGATATTGGTGAAGCAGAGGCATATGCAAGTGAACTTTGTAGAATTGGTTATGTAGATTACCTTCTATCAGAAGATATGGATTCTTTGGTCTATGGTTGTCCGAGACTAATTCGCAATTGTATTGACCGTACTTTAAAACGGAAAGGGGTTGTATCTATCTTTCATTACGATCGTATTATTAATGACCTTAATCTAACAGAAGATCAATTCATTGAATTCTGTATCTTCTGTGGTTGTGATTATTGTGAACCAATACCTAAGGTTGGAAATATTACAGCATTAAAATTATTTCACAAATATAAAACAATCAATGAAATTATTCAACATACAGAATATATTTTTCCAGAGAATTATCTCAATAATTTCCTATCTGCAAAAGAAAACTTCCTTGCGTTGCGTAATAAAATCAATACTAATGAACTTAATATACATAGATCACAATTAAATATCTTTGAATTAGAGAAGTTTCTACTTGGTGAAATTCAAATCAATGAAAAAAAATATAGAAATACTATCAAGAAATTGAATAATATCTATAAAGGAATTAGTTAATTTTTATACATCGTTTTGATTCTATTTTTGGATTTTCTTTCTCTAATGTATTCTTTATTTCTTCTTTCTTTTTACCTTGGTAAGTACAATTATGTGTATGTGAATAACGGTGTTTATTACAAAATATCCCATTACATTTACAATTAAAGTATATCATTTTTAATTTCTTATTGCAAAAATGACACCTTTCTACTTTTTGTTTAGGTTTTTTTTCTTCTTTTAGATTTTCATCTTCTATTTCCTTAATACGATCTATATTTTGATAATTATTTATATCTCTATATTTATTTATTTTATTTTCACCCTCTACAATTGGTATTTTTTGATTAATATTTTGCATTTATTAAATAGTAATATTTAATATGATTCAAATTTACTAGTATTTATAAAAATGGAAAGCCCCACCCACGAAATAATGTATTGTATTCATTTTTTGTTAACGATAAACCATTTTCTCCACAAATATAAATACCATCATACTTAATATTACCTAATCCACCTCCCTTTTTTTTCTTATCCTCATCCTCATCCTCATCCTCATCCTCATCTTCATCCTCATCCTCATCCTCATCCTCATCCTCATCCTCATCCTCATC
>CEUZ01025804.1_pt1 | contig 14294 bp, 13 predicted proteins | sample 361511 | NCBI WGS metagenome assembly CEUZ01 (sample SAMEA2622822, study PRJEB7988) | marine metagenome | biome: marine biome (ENVO:00000447); feature: surface water layer (ENVO:00002042); material: "saline water (ENVO:00002010), including plankton (ENVO:xxxxxxxx)" | depth 5 m
GATTCAGATTTCTCCTGGAAGGATTTTGTTCGTCGTAACAACGATGAGCTCGTTGCAACGTACGGCAATTTAGTGCATAGGGTACTCACTTTCACATACCGGAATTTTGGCCAATCAATCCCTCAGCCTCTAACATTGACAACAAATGATAAGCAATTTCTGGAGAAAGTGCATTCTTTATTCTCGGAAGTAACGCAACAATTAGAAGAATGTCATTTTAGAAACGCGTTAGTTAACGCAATGGCGATTGCCCAAGAGGCCAATAGGTTTTTGGAGGCATCAGCCCCGTGGAAAACGATTAAAACGGATCGCGAAACCGCAGGTACTACTATGTGGGTTGCGCTTTCAGCAATAAACTGTCTCAAAATGGCACTATATCCCTTCTTACCATCCACATCCCAAAAACTCCACGAAATGTTAGGATTCTCCGACTTAATTGAAAAGCACACATGGGCTTGGCATTCTTCTGAAATAAACTTACCTCCTGGGCAACGACTAAATAACCCAGAAGCTCTGTTCGTTAAATTTGAAGACGAAATGGCAGAAGAAGAATCCAGTAAACTTGGCATCGAGCCACAATGAAAATGAACCAATAGGAGTAATTTGAATAAATTTTCAATTCATGAACTTGTCCAAGAGGAACTAAAGGCAGTCGAGGCAAAATTAGTCCTGACCGCCGAAAAGCGGTCGATAGAAGACCCTCAGTTACTATCAGACTTATTACAACACGTACTGGAAACACCGGGCAAACTTACAAGACCAGCTATTACAATTCTGTCTTCTAAATTCCATAACCATGACCATGACCTTCCTATAACTATGGCAGGAGCGGTCGAATTGTTACATATAGCTACACTGATTCACGACGACACTGTAGACGAAAGCTCCATCAGAAGAGGAAGGGAAACTGTTAGCAGCAAGTGGGGAGATAAAATAGCTGTTCTGTTAGGTGACTACGTGTTTGCTGCATCAGCTACTATGGTATGCGAAACAAATAATGTAAGAGTTATAAAACGTTTTTCGGAAACCATAATGGACCTGTCAAGCGGAGAATTGTCTGAAATGTCTAATTCATTTAACTGGCAGCTGACGAAAGCCGAGTATAACCAAAGAATCTACTACAAAACAGCTTCATTATTCTCTACATCTTCTGAGTCCGGTGCAATACTTAGTGGTGCACCGGAAAATATAATCCAATCGTTGAAAAATTATGGATACCATTTAGGTATGGCATTCCAAATAGTAGATGATATCCTTGACTTTGAAGGCAGCCAAGATCAGATTGGCAAGCCAGTAGGAAATGATCTAAGGCAGGGAACAATAACTCTGCCTTCAATACTGCTGATTGAAGAATATCCCAAAGATAACCCCATCGAAAAACTCTGTAAAAACAGAGACATGGAAACCAATTTAGTTGAAGCTATTAGTGCAATACAGAATTCTGATATAATGGCCAAGTCTTATGAAATAGCGAAGGATCATTGTGGGCAAGCAAAATTGGCGATATCGTTGCTACCGAATTCAAAATACAAAACCTGCTTAGTTGAACTGGCAGACTATGTTATGGACCGGCAATATTAGTAACCGCTCAGCTATACAATATTGAACCTTTCACCGTCAATCCATGCTACTGCACCTTCAACCACGGTCATTAATACTTTTACATTGATTATTTCCTTTGGTGGAATTCCTAACGGATTGCTATCCACTAGAATTATATCTGCAATTTTCCCCTCCGATATTGATCCCCTAACCTTGTCTTGCCAAGACAAATACGCACTGTCAACTGTATAAGATTTTATCGCATTTAATACTGAAACGCGCTCCCAAGGCTGCATTAGATCGCCTGATCTGGAAAATCGGTTAACAGCAGTTGATATACCAACCATCGGATTCATTGGTATAACTGGACTGTCCGATCCATAAGCTAAAGTGACACCAGCTTCAATAAAAGAACCTATCGGGTATAAAAACTCTTTATACCGTTCATCCACTTCAGCTAAGTATCTTTGACCATTGTAATAGAGGAAACCAGGTTGGGTAGAAACACCAATGTTATTCTTAATAATTCTATTCATGAGATCCGGTGTACATTCCGAACAATGTTCTATCCTGTTCCGAAACCCGTTAACAATCTCATCACTTCCGGAATCTTCCAGTGCAGATACGGCCTCCATAATCGACTCGTTTTCAACAGCATGGATGGCAACTTGAAATCCATTCCGATTAGCGTATCCTATCAAACTCCTCAATTCTTTTTTTCCTGGATCTAAAACCCCGGTAGTCAAACTTAATACGATTTTAACAGAACCAATTCTAAAACTGTCCAATCCGTCACCAAACTTAATACCTTTTCTCAGAAAATCTTCCAGATGATCAATCCCTACCATAAAATTTATTGAAGGAACTAGAGTACCGTTTTCCTTGAATCCTTTGAGTAAATCCATTTTCATTAAATCGTTATTGATACTGGCATCGTTTAAAGAAGTCAGTCCATATGATAAACATAGTTCGTTGTAACGCCCTAGCCCTATGGATATATCTTCTTCAGACAATGCAGGAGTGACTTTACTAATATAATCGTTCATATCAAAAAGTAATCCAGTTGGAGTGCCTGTCAAATGTTGCCTCTCTATAACGGAACCTACAGGATCAACAGTACTATCTGTTATTCCAGCTATATTCATAGCTAAACTGTTCAACACCATCGCATGACCAGACCTATGAATCAATTTTACTGGATAATCAGGTATGGCATCATCTAAATCCCAGCGGGTGGGGTGCCTCGAATCTTCAAGATGGAATTCATCGTATCCTACTGCCCTAATCCAATGCCCTTTGGGTAGAAGCTTGGAAAAGTCGCTCAATTTAGTCTTTATATCCTCTATAGAGTTCACTGAAGATGGGCTACAATTCACCGCTGTTTCATGCGCCACGCTGGAAAGTATGTGAGTATGAGAATCGTTGAAACCCGGCAGAACAGTTCGACCCAAACAATCTATGTAATGGGTGTCGCCAGGTAAATTATCAAACGGTGGAATCCCTGTTCCAACTTTACTAATAAATCTTCCGTCAACGGTTAGCCAAGAAGCCTGTGGAGCTACTGGATCCATCGTTATTATATTACCGTTGTATAAACATAAAGTCTGTCGCGACTCATACATCACAGCTATCCATTAGAGAGAAAGGAATGTAATTGTTTGCCGGCTCGATATGAACTACGCACCAAAGGGCCTGAAGTCACGTTAGTGAATCCAAGTTTTTCAGCCTCTACTTTGATATGATCAAACTCTTCAGGTGTATAAAATCTCGACACAGGAAAATGTTTCTGGGAAGGTTGCAAATATTGACCGATAGTCAATAGATCACATCCTGCTGATCTCAGATTATACATGGTCTCCAAAATTTCATCTGATTCTTCGCCTAATCCGACCATCATTCCTGATTTAGTTACAATGTGTGAATATTGTTCCTTCACTTTCTTTAACAACGAAAGGGATTGTGAATAATCGCCCCGAGGCCTCACCATAGGAAATATTCTTTCTACGGTTTCAATATTGTGATTAAGGACGTTCGGCATAGCACTTAGAACAGTTAGTAAAGAGATTTCAGAGCCTTGAAAATCAGGTATTAAAACTTCTATTTCGCAAAAAGGCAACTTTGATCTTATCCTCTTGATAGATTCTGCGAAAATACTAGCCCCGCCGTCCAATAAGTCATCACGGTCTACAGATGTTATGACGCAATACTCCAAGTTCAACTTTTCTACACTCTCAGCTAATCGCCTCGGTTCATCTAAATCTAGCATGGAGGGTCTACCAGTACTAACAGCACAGTATCTACAAGCCCGTGTACATATTTCTCCTAATATCATAAAAGTAGCACTACGATCCTCCCAACAGTCCCCGATGTTGGGGCATTTGGCTTCTATGCAAACAGTGTTTAGGCCACCAGATTTCAATAAATTCTTGAGTTCAACAAAGTTTGAGCCTCCAGACATGGGAACCTTAAACCATTGAGGTAAACGATTGTATCCATTGCGTTTGACCTGTTTAACTTCTTTCATAATGTTGAATCATATCAAATACACTACTCCGTGTCTCCTCGCAGGCATCCAAATATTACTCTATTGCAATAGCTAAGGTTGACCATTACTAAGCCTATAGCTATAATAATCACAAACTAAGCCATGCTTTGGGAGGATTTCATTGGCTAACGAATCAGGTAAAAGATACTTTTGTAAGAATTGCAGCTCCGAATTTATAGTAACTACAGCCGGTGACGGCACCATATCATGCTGTGGGGAACCGGCAGAGAAGAAGTAATTTATATTAGAAATGTCCTCTTTTACTCAACGTAAAGGACTATGGAGGAACTTGTAAATGGCTAACGAGCTTGGTAAAAGATATCAATGTGTCACGTGTGGTACGGTTGTTTTATGCACAAAAGCTGGAGAAGGAAGTGCAACTTGCTGTGAAAAAGATATGGCATTGCAAGACGCCAGAAGACTGCCTTCTTCAGACTAGTTAGATAATATTAATTTATAAATTATATTAAATACCGAAGCAGTATAAGCCATTCCGAGGGTAAACCAAGGAATGGCTTATGTTTGTTAGGTTCTCAGTGAAAAACAGGAGAAGTTTAATGAGTAAAATAATCGAGTATCTCGAGAAAATAGGATCCGTTACTCCAACCCCTATTGGGTTTGGAACTAGCAAACCAGCGGACAAATTCCCTCAGATTGCTCTAGCTGCTTTGACTGATGTAGGTTCTCTGACCAAAAATCAAGCTGATGATTTTGATTTTACAATCGTTAAAACACAAAAAAGCACCAAAACCATGTTGAAAACAACAAATGCTACTCTGAAAGAACAGATATGGGGCATCTGGACAAACCACGCATCAACTGATTCGCTAGAGTCCTTGGCAAACGAAGGTTGCGACTTCTTTATAATTTCGAGTTTTTCTGAACCTGCTGATATATTGGCATCGGAAAATCTTGGCAAGCTTATTGTAGTACCTATAGATACACCAGAAGAACTTGCACATTCGATAAATGAAATACCCGTAGATGCAATTATCTTATCCGGTATAGAAGAGACAACTAACCTCAGTATAATTGACACCATGCGCATAAGATCCATAAGAGATCTCCTATCTAAACCAGTTATACTACTACGCATTAACCCATTACAGAAAAACGATATAAAAGTAATCAGAGACGTGGGGATACAGGGAATACTTTTGGATATACAAAAAATTAAACCAAAAGAGTTAAAATCCATGAAAGATGATATCGGAAAACTACCTCCATCCAAAACCAAAAGTAATCAGAGCAGGGCTATCATCCCAACAATTAGAACAAATGACCAAGAAGAGTATGATGACGATGACGATGATGACGATATAGAGTAAAAGTTCCGTAGTACTGCATATCTGTACACATTTTTTGGTATGAGTGACACATAAATGAATTTCATTCGTGCTCGCAGAAATATATTTTTTGGTTGGTATGTGGTATTCGCAGCGGCTGCCATAAATGTTTATGGAGCTGGAGTCTGGTTCTATGGATTCCCAATATTCTTTAAGGTTCTGCTAGATGAATTCGGTTGGAGTGCTGCCGCAGGGGCTGCCGTGATATCCCTGTCCAGACTCGAAGGGGGTTTGGAGGGACCTATTATTGGTGTGCTTGTAGACAAATATGGACCTAGGAAAATGGCTATCATAGGAGCTGCCATAGCTGGTTCGGGTTTCTTCTTAATGAGCCTAGTTTCATCAATCGAAATCGGTTCTGTTCATTTGAGTGCGTTTGTAGTATTTGTCCTTTTATACGCTGGCTGGATATCTATAGGTTATAACACGGGATTCGGTCATGCCAGTATGGCTGCAGTCAACGCATGGTTTATCCAGAAAAGATCGAGAGCATTTGCTATATATTCACTTGGGGCAGGTGGCAGCGGTTTGACTGTATTTCTCCTGGGGATAATAGTCAATGATTACGGTTGGCGAACTGCAGCATTCTTATCTGGAGTAGGAATATTCGTGATAGTCATGCCAATATCATTACTTCTGAGGCATAAACCTGAACAATATGGTTATCTACCTGATGGATTACCTGAAAAAACTGAAGATCCACTAAAAAGAGGCGGGTCAGTAAGAAAGAATAACGCTCAACTAGCAAACAGGGATTTCACAGTAAAACAAGCCATACTATCTATCACTTTTTGGATGTTAGTTTTGGGAACAAGCGCTAGAGCGGTGGCAATGACTTCGGTTGTAATACATCAAGTTAACTATCTTACAAATATCCGCTCCATCCCGCTTCTACACGCCAGTGCAGCACTAGGGGCAATGGTAACAGTCAGTCTGGTAGGAAGATTGGGGTTCGGGCTATTAGGTGATTATCTAGATAAACGATACGTCCTAATATTTTGCACATTATTGCAGGCTTTGGGGATATATGTACTCTCTATGGTTGATAGTATGGCATTATTATGGATTTTTGTAATAATTTATGGGATATCCTACGGCGGTGCAATACCGGTTTTCATGGCAATAATTGGAGATTATTTCGGAAGGGCCAATTACGCCACAATAAGAGGTTGGATGCAATTGTGTCATATACCTTCTACAATGATAGGACCTATATATGCAGGTTGGGTTTATGACTCCACTAACAGTTACCACGTAGCATTTATGAGTTTCATCATCGCTTTAATACTGGGAACTGTATTTCTTTTCTTCGCCCGTAACCCAAATGTAACGGACGATAGAGTTTAATCTGAATACACTTTCAAATCAGAAAATAGCTTATTTGCCCAATAAATTACGTCTTCATCAGATATTTTGTCTATAAGAATTTCTTCCATTTCTTTACGGTCTCTCATCGGCATTTCTAATGCCTGAAGTAAAGCCCTATAAGTTCCTTCTATATCAGCCGGAGACACAGGCAATACTCCGTTTCTCAACTGATCATACGAGCCAGCAGTTTCTGAAAGGACTAGCACACCTGATCTACCATTTACAACTGGCCCTTCCTTGGATACAAGATTCATACCATCCATGATGGGGTTCACCAGCAAAACATCATAAAATTTCATAGCAGCCATGGCTTGGGTATAATTGTTATCATAAAATGGCAGGATTGGTTTCCACTGGCTATTACCAAATGAATTATTAATTTCAGCAACTATCTCTTCTACTTCCTGAAAATATCTTTGATATTGCCTGATATGAGTTCTGGATGGCACCATAAAAGCAAGGAATATTACCTTTCCTAATATATCTGGGTTTCTCTCCAACAACAATCTGTAGGCACGAAATCCTCTTATTATATTCTTGCTCGGTTCGACTCTATCTATTCTCACTATTGTATTTTCTGTCAATACACTTCTTAATTTATCTTCGTATTCACGAGCCCTGTTTGATTCCGCTATATTTCTAACCTCGCCAATCGATATACCCATCGGTCGATACTTCACCTCGGTTGTATGGCCATTTAGCGTTACAGTACAATTCTTGTAATTAACTTCACTATTTAGTACGAAAGTTTCGCAACTTTGAAGAAAATTCCTCACATCTCTGAAATTCTGAAAAGCAACAGTGTCCGTCATTATCAGACTTTCACATATCTTGGTCCTTATATCTGAAGGTAGCATTTGCCAGTAACTGGAATCCGGCCAAGGGATATGAATAAATTGTTGAATTATTGCCTCTGGTATAGATTCGCGTAACATGCCTGGAACCATGTACAAATGATAGTCATGTATCACAACACTAGGAGGTTTATTACTTTTTTCGCATTCTTCAATAATGGAATCCGCAAACGCCCTGTTAACCGGCACATATCCAGTTTCCCAAGCATCATATACTGAATTGTCGATGTTAGGAGTATATGGAGAACTCCACATGTTGTGATGTAGAAACCATAACAGAGGATTACAAAAAATATTGTAGAACTTGTGATACACACGTCTTGAGGTTAGCACATATTTTATAGAGAATTTGTGCCCTGGAATGGTCGATCTTATAGTCTCCCCTTCAAAGTTCCTAGCCACACGTCGGTCCCCTTCACCCATTGCATTAGAAATCCATGTAAAGCCCAAACCAAAAAGCGGATTTAACGCAGTAACCACTCCACCGCTACTTCTCCTTGGAACAATACTATCGCCGTTTGTTATGTGATGCTCTACAGGGCCTCTATTACTGACTATAAATAATGATCTGCTTTTTAATATCTCAGACACATTTGTCAGTAGATTATTGAGTTTCTCAGTTTTATCAGAATCGTTTATCATAATAACATCCGAGTAATACCAGAATTATTAACATTTGCCACTAAAACGATCGAGGTCCGGGATCTACAGGGAACACTACCAAGAGGTTATAGTGAAATATACAAGGGTACGTGGCAATTTAGCATAGCCTCTTACCCTTGTCAACGAAGATAATCTTAATACTGGATTGGATTCAAGAAGAAAGATGCCATCTCAAATCTGGATTACGCGCGGCTTTGGCTTCATCTAATCTTGTATTCGGCGTCGCATAGGGAGCGTTTTTTAATAGTGACGGGTCATCTAACACTTCTTGGGCTATAGCTTGCATGACCTGTATAAAATTGTCTATTGTTTCCTTGCTTTCAGTTTCTGTAGGTTCAATCATAAGAGCCTCTTCTACTATCAACGGGAAGTACATGGTAGGAGGATGAATTCCGTAGTCAATCAGTCTTTTGGCAATGTCCAAAGCACTCACACCTTGTTGCTTTTGCATTTTCGCGGAAAAGACCACTTCGTGCATACAAACTCTATCATAAGGTAAACTGTAATGATCCTTTAAATTGGCCAACACATAATTAGCATTCAAGACAGCATTTTCACTCACTTCTAACAACCCACTTGCCCCAAGAAGATTTATGTAAGTGTACGCCCTAACTAACATACCAAAATTGCCATGGAATGCGGATGTTTTTCCAATACTAGTATCTGGTTCATAAAGCTCATAACTATCTGATTCTTCGTCGGTATTCCTGCTTATCACTGGTGACGGCAGAAATGGAACCAAAATATCTCTGGCACATACCGGCCCAGATCCCGGACCACCACCACCATGAGGCGTACTAAAGGTCTTGTGGAGATTAAAATGCATTACGTCGAAACCCAAATCACCCAGCTTAGTCCGACCCAACATAGCATTCATATTAGCGCCGTCACCGTAAACCAGTCCTCCGCAATCATGTACTAATTTGCAAATTTCTAATATATTTGTATCGAACAATCCCAACGTATTAGGGAGGGTTAACATCAATCCAACGGTTTCTTCGTTACATGCTGTTCGCAAGGCATTTATATCCATGTTACCAGCAGTATCTGAGGGTATTGTCACTACTTCATATCCGCACATTGCCGCAGATGCAGGATTGGTACCATGTGCACTGTCAGGTATTAACACAAATTTTCTTTTATGGTCTCCTCTAGAAACATGATATGCTCTAATCATTAACATTCCTGCCAACTCTCCTTGAGCACCTGCCATTGTAGACAAACTGCATCCAGACATACCCACTATCTCCGCAAGGATTGCCTGTAAATTGTATGCCAGTTCCAAAGCCCCTTGTACTGTACTTTTTGGCTGTCGAGGATGAATATTGGCAAATCCAGGAAGGCTAGCCATTTCCTCATTAACTTTCGGGTTGTACTTCATAGTACAGCTGCCCAAGGGATAATAGTTAGTGTCTATAGAAAAGTTCATTTGGCTTAGCAATGTCATGTACCTCACTACTTCCCCCTCACTAACCTCGGGAAGAAACAAGTCAGTTCTAATGTCTTCTGCATCAGGCATATCTTGTACTGGCACGTCTAGCCTTGGTAATGTGGTTCCAATTTTACCTTTAAAGCTTCGTTCCGCAAGTGATCTACGCTCGTTATACTCTATATTCATAATAAATTATTCCCTCGAGCGGGATGTTCTGCCATGAGGTAAACTAACCTATCTATTTCTTCTTTCGTGTTCATTTCTGTGACTGCTATGAGTAGCCCATTCTCTACCCTGTCGCTAACATCAATACCACCTATAAGCCCATTCTCCAACAAGTAAGAATTGAGTTTTGCTGGACTAATAGGACATCTAACAACAAACTCTTTAAAAAATGTGCCACCAAATGGCAAGCTGTAACCTGGAATCTTGGATATCATAGATGAGGCATAATGAGCTTTGTGATAAGTCATTTCTGCAACGTGTTTAATGCCCACTCTCCCCATGGAACCGATGTATGCTACAACAGCGGTACCTATAAGAGCTTCACTAGTACAAATATTGGATGTGGCCCGTTCTCTTCTTATGTGTTGTTCTCTAGTTTGCAAGGTAAGAACATATCCTTCCCTTTGCTTAGTGTCGGTTGTCTTACCAACTATTCTGCCTGGCATTTGCCTTACAAAATCAGATTTACACGTGAATAAACCTACATATGGCCCTCCATAACTCAAAGGTACTCCTAAGGGTTGGCCTTCAGCAACCGCGATATCCGCACCGTATTTACCAGGAGCATTAAACATGCCTAAGAAAATTGGATCGGTGGATGTAACCAACAAAGCATCATTTTCATGAGCAACCTTGGCAATATTTTTCAAATCTTCCAAGTAGCCGTAAAAGTTTGGATGTTGTACTAAAATGCACGCTGTCTCTTGGTCTAATTTTATGTCAGATGGATCTACCGAATATATTTTCAATCCCTGAGGTTCTACATAAGTTCGTATGACAGAGACGTAAACAGGTGAAAGTGTATTTAATACCGCGATACGATCCTTATTGGTTATTCTACAAGCCATCAAAGCTGCTTCAGCGATCGCGGTTGCGCCGTCATACATTCCAGAATTTGCTATATCCATCTCAAAAAGTTGACATACCAAAGATTGAAATTCATATATCGTTTGTAAAGTACCTTGACTAACTTCAGGTTGATATGGGGTGTAAGCCGTGGCAAACTCTCCCCTGCTGATCACATGTTTGACAATGGAAGGTATAAAATGCCTATAAGCGCCACCCCCAAGAAAACATGGCATTGTATCCGGAGTATAATTCAGCATTGATAATCGTTGGAGTTCCTTAGTGATTTCCAGCTCTGAGAGAGGTTCATTAAGTTTTAAATTAGGGAGATAATGTTGTTTCGGTATGTCACCGAACAGTTCGTCTGTCGAACTAACTCCTAAGCATTTAATAATCTGATCTCTATCGGCATCAGTATTAGGCACATATGGAGAATGTCTGGTTTCTGATGTCATCAACTAAGAGCCTAAAGAATCCAAAAATGATTGGTACTCATCAGCAGTCAATAATTCATCAAACTCAGAGGCATTAGAAACGATAATACGCACCAACCAACCGTTATTGTGGGGGTCTGAATTCACCAGTTCCGGACTGTCTAGTGCAATATTATTTATCTCTATAACTTCACCAGAAACTGGTGAAAATATGTCTGAGACTGATTTTACCGATTCTATTTCTCCAAGTTTCTGCATTTTACTTAACATGGATCCAACATTCGGAAGGTCAAGATAAACGATATCACCCAAATGTTCCTGAGCATAATCAGTAATACCAATTAGCAAGCTTTCATTAATATCCTGTTTAGCCCACTCATGTTCTTTTGAATATTTTCTATCGTTTGGATACATGCTATTACCCCTGTTTTTTGTAAAATGGAATGCCCACGATCTCCGCTGGAGTGTTCCTGCCCCGTATATCTACGTTAATGATGGTCCCAAGAATGGAAAAGGGCTTAGGAACATATCCTAATCCTATACCCATATTAAGATTTTGAGAATAGGTTCCACTTGTAACAACACCAATTTGGTTGCATTCATCATCCAAAATTGCATAACCATTTCTAGGCACTCCACGCTCCAGTAATTTAAATCCCACTATCTTTTTTATAGATTCTCTTTGTTTAATAAATGTCAGGGCCTCTTGCCCTACAAAATATTCTTTATTCCAAGACACAAACCTCTCAAGCCCAGCCTCCAACGGATTAGTATTAGAATCCATATCTGAACCATGAAGCAACAAACCCGCCTCTAATCTTAAAACGTCTCTCGCCCCCAAACCACAAGGCGTTGCACCCAATGCCGTTAATTCCTTCCATATAGAAACCACTCCTTCGCTTGGAACTACCAATTCAAACCCATCTTCACCTGTGTATCCAGTTCTACAAACAATGACTGGAAAAGTTTTGATATACGATTGTTCACAACGGAATGGTCTTAAGTGAGAAGGATTTGATGTTAACAAATGCCCGAGTATCTTTTCAGAAGATGGCCCTTGTATGGCAATTAAAGATTTTTTCCCTGTTACTAGATTAATGTTTACAGACATCTGCATCTTGTTTTTCCATTTCTCCAACCAAATCATTATTTCGTCGGTGTTTGAGGCATTTGGAACAAGTAAGAAATGCTGCGCGTTTAATCTATAGAGTATCGTATCATCTATAATGCCACCCTGTTCGTTACAAATTAGAGTGTATTTAGCCCTACCACCTTTCATAGCTGTAACATCAGCTGTTACTATCTTGTTCAAAAATTCTACTGAACTGAGCCCTTTCAGTTCCACCAAACCCATGTGAGAAACATCAAAAATCCCCACTCCTGACCTGACTGCCTTCGCTTCATTTAATATGCTAGAGTATTGAATAGGCATGTCCCAACCTCCAAACGGAACCATAAGAGCTCCTGATGAAACATGGTTATCAAATAATGAAGTTCTTTTCAATTATCAAAGCTCCTTAATCATGCCATCCAATATTTGCATACCTACTTACCTAAGGTGACGGAAAGCCCAATGCCTCCTGACCATATTCCGTGTAAATCCAACCTATGACATGACCATCTTTAAGGGAAAAAAGATCTGCACCCACAGGCAAAGGAGCCCATTTCTTCTGACTATCATCCCATAGAAATATTATCCAATAATTTGGATCTTCGTTTCTCTTTCCGAATATAGATTCCACAAGATGCGAAAACATAGACGCATAGTATGTGGATTCTAAATCACCTTGAACAACAGTTTTCGTTAATTCGTAAGCATTGGATCCTTCAGTTGTTTCAACATTCCGAAACCATTGAAAATCATCACTGCTTTCATGTATCAGAACACTAACATTTATAGTGCCTCTAATATCGCCATCCCCGTGATCTCCAGTTGCAATACATCCTGGAAGAAGCGCGACTAGTAGTAAAAAAGTTATGAATTGACTAGGAATTACCCTCAATCTAAACAATTATTGATTCCAGATCTTTGCAACTCTATTCAAAGCCATAAAACCCCTCATAACCAGTGGTCCCAGAGTAACGAAAATGACTATGTTGCTAGAGATATGCACAAATGAAAATAACAAAGCCCCTGGGTTGAATAAAGCTATATTTATCCAGTCGACGTATGAACCACCGGAAATATTAGCCCAGACTACACCAGTATATACATTGGTAAATAAGTCATATAAGAATGTACTCAATGCTGCCAAGCCGCCTAAAATCAATGACTGTCGCAAGTTAGAGATCCGCAAGCTGTTTGGCTCCATTAATTTTCTAAAACCAAAACCCATAAAGGCATATATAGCCTCGCTTGTCATCAGAATAGTCAACAACAAAGAGTCAGCCGGGCCCCAAGGATTGAAAGTCCCATATAACAACCAAGCACTTACCCCAACAAGAACTCCTTTTCTGAAACCCAACACATACCCAGCCGAGAACACCAATAAATCAAATAGTTTCACGTTGGGAAATCCAGTCATAGCATAATTAGTTCCCAAAATCGCGATTATGAAAACACCTACGGTAATTGCATCGGCTTTGTTTATTCCGAGTAAATCTAAACTGGGAAAGTTAAATTGTTTGGATATCACCGCATAAGATCTTGTTAAATTAGACATACCTAAACCTCCCTAATCTGATGACAACTTCGGTTGTCAAAAAAAAACCCACCCATCTTAAGGGCAGGTTAATCGCACGAAAACATGCCGATACCTTTCCTCGAAGGTTCTAAAACAACGGACACTAGAGAGACGATCTGGCTTGCCTATGTAGTAACAGTAGGCATACAGTTGCGGGACAGCGCCGGCCTCTCACCGGCTTCTTCTCTCCATAACATTGTTAATGTACCTGCAATAAACAGGTCCTTGAATAATAGCACAGAGCTAAATTGGTTTCTATAAAATACGTTCTCCTTTTGTATTTTTTTACCAAGTAGGGTAAGTCAATCAAAAGTAGACGATATCCAACTTGACCACACAAAACAGATAACTATAA
>CEUZ01084088.1_pt1 | contig 14287 bp, 13 predicted proteins | sample 361511 | NCBI WGS metagenome assembly CEUZ01 (sample SAMEA2622822, study PRJEB7988) | marine metagenome | biome: marine biome (ENVO:00000447); feature: surface water layer (ENVO:00002042); material: "saline water (ENVO:00002010), including plankton (ENVO:xxxxxxxx)" | depth 5 m
ATTCCCCTAGAAATTCTTTTATCAAATATTATGGGGATTTTTTCACTACTTATTTTTTTTGAATTTAATTTTTTAATAGCGTTATCCGATGCTACTTTTCCAATTTTATCTGCTTTTGTAATATCCTCAAGAAATCTTTGATTAGTAAACTCATAATCTCTTTCCATACTTCCATTTGATTTGGCAACAGCTACACAAGATGCTGAAAAAGATGAGCTTTTATATCCACCTAAAAAACCTTTTGAATTCGCCAGAGTAAAGATAGATTTATTTTCTGAAAATGAAGACTCTGAATTTTCAATTTTATCGTTTATAAAAACATTTTCATCAACTTCTGACAAAAAATTAATTTTTTTTTCATTAGATATATGACTTTTGTCGTATAAATTTAAATCATTAATATTTTTGGCTAATAATTCTTGATCAGGAAGGCAATTGTATTCATCATCGGGACTATTTTTTGTAGTTTCAATACATCTATTTATCAATATATTTAGATTATCTTTTTCTAAGTTTGACGAACTAATCGTTGATTTTTTTTTGTTTATAAAAGTAGTTAAATTTATTAATAAAGTATCAGATCTTTCAGATTCATCTAATTTTTTATTTCTAAAATTTACTGTTTCAGAAATACTATTTCCAACTGAAACTTGGACATCTGATACGCCATTTTTTTTTGCAAAATCAATGCAATAAGAAGCTTTGTCCTCTAAGAAACTTTGATCCTTAATCATTTATTATAATTGAGTACCGCCAACTGTCATTCTATTAATTAATATTGATGGTTGAGCTACTCCAACTGGAACTCCTTGGCCTGCTTTTCCGCATGTTCCTATGCCTGGATCTAGCATCATATCATTACCAACCATTGAAACTTCTTTTAATGCGGATGGACCATCCCCAATAAGTGTTGCGCCTTTGATTGATGATCCAATTTTTCCATTTATTATTTCATAAGCTTCGGTACAATTAAATACAAATTTTCCTGAGGTAATATCAACTTGACCACCACCAAAACTTACAGCAAATATTCCTTTATCTACTGATTTTATCATTTCTTCTTGAGTATGTTTTCCATTTAACATCATTGTATTTCTCATTCTTGGTAAAACTATGTGCTTATAACTTTCTCTTCTTCCATTACCAGTAGACTTTGTTTTCATTAACCTTGCATTTAATCTATCTTGCATAAAATTTTTAAGTATACCATTTTCAATTAATACTGTTTTTTCTGTTGGTGTGCCTTCATCGTCTATAGTTAGACTTCCTCTTCTATTGTTTAATGTACCATCATCAACTATTGTTACACCCTCACTAGCAACCCTTTGATTCAAAAGATTGTGAAATGCAGAAGTTTTTTTTCTATTAAAGTCACCTTCTAGTCCATGACCGATAGCCTCATGAATTAATATTGCTGGCCATCCCGGACCTAATACAACTTTCATTTCTCCAGCGGGTGCAGGCTTACTATTTAAATTTACTGATGCAATTCTATATGCTTCATCACAAACCTTTTTCCAGTTTTCGTTGTTTAAATAATCATCGTAAGATTGTCTTCCACCAATACCATAGACACCTGTTTCTTTTTTACCATTTTTTTCTACTACCACAGAAACATTGAATCTTACTAAAGGTCTTATATCTGAAATTATTTCCCCACCCGATCTAATTATTTCAACAGTCTTGTGTTCACCTAAAAAATTTGCAGTTACCTGTTTTATGTTGGGGTGTTTAGATCTGGTATATTTGTCTATTTCTTCCAAGATTTTCACCTTTGAACTAAATGATTTATCATCTAATGGATTTTTGTCTTCATAATACTTAATATTACTTTTTGGTATTGAATGATTGTAAGTACCTTTTTTTGATTTCAAAGTGGATTTTAAATTTTCACTTGAATTTTTTAAAGAATTTTTTGAAATTTCATTTGAATGAGAATAAGCAATTACCTCCCCTGTTACAGCTCGTAATCCATATCCTACATCTGAATTATAAGAAGAATTTTTGATTTTACTATCATCTAAAACTATATTTTCTGATTTTGTATTTTCCAAATAAAGTTCTCCATCATCAGTATTTTTCAGGGTATCAGAAACAATCTTCTCAGCATCGTTTCTTGAAATATCTGATTTTTCAAAAAAATCTGTCATATGTAGAATGTAATAATGTAAATAAAATAATCAACTGCTGTATTTAACGCATATACATTTTAAATAAATATTTTATTAAATAGGTATTATGAAAGTCTATTTTAATAATTCCTGTAATATTTGTAGGGCAGAAATAAACTTATATAAGAAAGAGAAAATAGAGGGTATTGACTGGGTAGATATTACTCATAATAAAAAAGCTCAAGAGGAAACTAAAAAAGAGGACAAATCCCTTCTTAGAAGATTGCATGTAAAAAAAAATGGCAAAGTTTATGAGGGTGCAGAGGCATTTTTATTAATTTGGAATAAAATTCCAAAATATCATCTTTTATTTAAAGTTTTATCATTACCAATTATTTTTAATCTATTTTCTATTTTTTATGAAATAGTTGCATTCTTTTTATATTTAAAAAATAAGAAACAACTTAAAAACTAAGTTAATATTACTAATAAAATCTGGCTAGTAAAAGACATTAAGACTAAGAAAAACAAAAAAACAATAAGGTACATTACTGTGATCGCTCTATTTCTTTTTCTTCTAATTAAAACATAATTTTTATCATCAAGCATTGAAATATCTCTTTTGCCAATCACAGGATAATCGTAACTCCATTTCCAAACCGATTTTGTAAGTCTTAAATCTAATTGATTATAATAATTAATCCATGCTACAGACCATTTAAATATAAGAAATAAAATTATAAGTATTAACGTTGTTGTTATCATTTATTTTATAAATTATATTATAAATTATTATGTCGATATGGGGAAGTTTAATAGGTGGAATGGTAGGTTTTTCTTTGGGAGGACCATTTGGAATGTTATTGGGTTCGTTGTTAGGAGGAAAAATCTCAAGGTCAAGAACTAATCATGGTTTTAGTGCCCAAGCACAAGGACAAAAAATATTTGCTTTGTCATTAATCGTCTTAGCTGCAAAATTAAGTAAAGCAGACGGTCAAGTTAGTAGAGAAGAATTGGTTGCTGTAAAAGATAAACTTAAAATTCCTGAAAATGAAATTGATCAAGTTGGTCAAATTTTTAATCAGGCTAAAAATGAGAGTGCTGGTTACGAACCTTACGCAAAACAAATTGCACAATTTTATTCGGGTAACTTAAATGTATTAGAGGAAGTGATTAATGTATTATTTTATATAGCAGAGGCAGATGGAACAGTAAGTGCTAAAGAACTAAAAATGATTGAAAATATAGCAAAAATATTTGGATTAACCCAATCTCAATTTAACAGTATTCAAGAAAGTAGAAAAGGATCTGATAAATTAAATCCTTATATTGTTTTAGAAAGTAATCCAAATGATGATCTTTCGGATATAAGAAAAAAATATCTTAAGTTAAGTAAAGAACACCATCCAGATTTATTAATTAGTAAGGGAGTTCCTCAAGAGGTTATTGATGAAAGTAAAAACAAAATGAGAGCAATAAATTCTGCGTGGACTCAAATTCAAAAACTAAAAACTAATTAAAATTGCTCTGACTCTGTTGAGCCTTCCATTGCAGTAGTTGAACTTTTACCAGAACTAATAGTATTTGATACTGCATCAAAATATGAAGTTCCTACCTCTCTTTGATGTTTAACGCTGGTATATCCGTCTTTTTCACGTTCAAACTCATGTTGTTGTATTTTTGAATAAGCAGCCATTCCTTCTTTTTTATATTTTTCTGCTAAATCAAATATAGCAATATTTTGAGTATGAAACCCTGCAAGAGTAATAAATTGAAACTTATATCCCATTTCACCTATTTTTTTTTGAAAAGATGCTATTTCGTTATCTGATAAATGCTTTTTCCAATTGAAAGATGGAGAACAATTATATGCCAAAAGTTTTCCTGGAAATTGAGCATGTATAGCGTCTGCAAATTTTTTAGCCTCCTCTAAATTTGGAGTGGCTGTTTCACACCAAATTAGGTCAGCATAAGGTGCATAAGCCAAACCTCTTGATATAGCTTGATCGATTCCATCTTTTACGTAGAAGAAACCCTCTGGCGATCTTTCTCCAGTTAAAAAAGGTTTATCATTTTCATCAAAATCATTTGTAATTAATTTAGCAGCGTTAGCATCAGTTCTTGCTAATATGATGAGAGGTACATCTGCTATATCTGACGCTAATCTTGCTGCTTTAAGGTTTCTGACCATAGTGCTAGTTGGAACTAAGACTTTGCCACCCATATGACCACATTTTTTTTCACTTGCTAACTGATCCTCGAAGTGAACTCCTGCTGCTCCAGCTTTAATGAATTTTTTTGTTAATTCAAAAACATTTAAAGGTCCACCAAATCCTGCCTCACCATCTGCTATTATGGGCAACATATAGTCAGTTTGGTTTTCTTTTTTCATATCACCATCAATCAACTCCATATGTTGAATTTGATCTGCTCTGATAAGTGAATTATTCATTGCTTCAACTAATTTTGGAGCACTATCATAGGGATATAATGATTGGTCTGGATACATCTCTCCTGCACTATTAGCATCGGCCGCGACTTGCCACCCACTTAAATATATTGCTTTTAAACCAGCCTTAGCATGTTGAACAGCTTGATTGCCAGATAAGGATCCTAGAGTATTGATGTACGGCTCAGTATTTAACAAATTCCATAATTTTTTTGACTGTTGTTTGCTGATTGAATATTCAATTTTTAATGATCCTCTTAATCTTTCAACCTCTTCGGGTTTATAGTCTCTTCTAATGTCTGCAAATCTTTTTAGGTCGTAATTTATCTTGGTTTCTGAGCTCATATTAAAATATTTAGATAATTTTGGATAAATTATTCTTTATCACTAAACTCTTGAGTGAATTCATTCATACCGCTAGATCCCCAGTCGCAGTGATCATCTCTTAGGTAAATTCCCCTAGATTTATGCTCATTATGCTCTTGAATATTAGTAGTATTAGAGTGGCTTTCAGTGTTAATTTTGTTTTTATCCATAGATATCTTATAATTTACAACATTTACAAAATCTACAAAAAAGCTACATTTTACTTGTAAATTTGGTTTATTTTTTGTAAATTAAAATTTACAAAATTTACAAAATATGCAAATTAATAGGGAAATTGGCTTTAAAATTAAAAGTTTTAGAGAAAAATTAGGTCTTCAGGCTAAGAAATTAGCTGAGCAACTCTCCATTTCACCGAGTTATCTAAATTTAATTGAAAATGGAAAAAGAGGTATAGATGCTGATTTACTATTAAAAATTTGCCAGGAACTTAGAATAGAATTATCTGACTTAAAAAGTGAAAAAGAAATTGATTTAAATAACTCAAAACTTGCAATTTCAAATTTTTCTAGGGGAAAAAATCTTAATAAATTAGATTTGAAAATTGGCCCAAAAATAAAAGCTTTTAGAAGACAGCTAGGGCTGCAGGCGAACAAGTTTGCAGAAAAAGTTAATATATCTCCAAGCTACTTAAATCTAATTGAGAGTAGCAAAAGAAAAATCGATGGAAATTTATTAATTAAAATTAGCAATGAATTGAGGGTTGATCTTTCTGATTTAACTAGCAAAAGTGATATCAATCTTGAAAATGATATTTCAGAACTTTTAGATGATCAGCTTTTTGAGGATCTGGATATACTTGGCCCAGAAGTTAAAGATTTAGTAAATACAAATCCTAAAATTGCAAAAGCATTAATTAAATTAGGTGATAATTTCAAACAAAAAGATCATGAGCTAGTTAATAAAATTGAAAAACTTTCAGGAAAAATAGTAGATAATAGAAAAAATTCATTTCCTGGAGAGGTGATATCTGACTTTTTACAAGAAAATAAAAACTATTTTCCTAAGTTAGAAGATTTTGCAAATAATATTTTTGAAAAAGTTAAGCAAAATAATAGAACCAGATATATAGCACTTTGTGAATTTATTAAATCAGAGTATGGAATAACGGTTAAAGATATTATTCCTGAGGAAGGCAAACCTTTTTCAAAAATTTTCAATAAAAATAAAAAAGAATTATTATTGTCAGACTATTTATCTTTAGAAACAAAAAAATTACATGCAGCAGCTCAAATTGCACAAGAGGGTGCTTTACAAATAATAAATGAGTATCTGACAACATTTAATTTTCCATCTGAAGAGTCAAAAAAATTGACAAGGGTAGCATTATTAAATTATTGCGGCGCTGCAATATTAATGCCATACAAATTATTTCATAAAGAATGTAAAGATTTAAAGTATGACTTAGAACTTTTGCAAAATACTTTTGCAACATCATTTGAACAAGTTGCACATAGAGTAACTTGCTTACAAGATCCAAACCTTCCAGGTATACCATTTCATTTTTTAAGAGTAGATGTTGCAGGAAATATTTCAAAAAGATTTTCATTATCTGGAATTGAAATTCCACGATACGGCGGTGCTTGTCCAAGGTGGAATGTTTATTCTGCATTTTCTAGACCTGGAGTAATCCAAGCTGCAGTGAGTAAAATGACAAATGGGGAAAAGTATGTCTGTATAGCAAGAACAGTTGAGAAAGGAGTTGGTAGACATGGACAAAAAAAAAGTATGCTATCTATTGGACTAGGTTGTGAAGCTAAACACGCTAAAGAATTTGTTTATACTGAAAATATAGACATTACTGACAAGAAAACAGAGATACCTATTGGAGTTTCATGTAGAACCTGTGACAGATTAGATTGTTCTCAAAGAGCATTTCCACCGTTACATAAAAAATTTGATGTTGATATAAACAATAGAGGGGTTTCTGTTTATGTGAATGATTAAAATTAGTTTTTACTATTTTTATGTCTCTCTCTCGATAGCAACTGAGTCAATGAGTCTACCATCGTATCTGAAGCTTTAAATATTTCACTTGGTTTAAATTCATGAGAATAGTTTTTTTCTGGGTTTGTTTTATCCTCAATTATTATTCCTTTATCTGGTGAGTTATCTTTTATATAAATTAATATTAACCATTCATCGTCTGAGGTCTCATCCCATTTTATAAAGATTTCTCCAGTTTCAAATCTTCTATCTATACACCTAAAAATTGACATTTGTCTTGTTAAATGTCTTTTATTAAGTTGGAATACTAAACTATTCGCACTTCTGTAAAAACTTTCTAGAGCATTTTCAATTTTTTGCCTCTCAAGATTATAATCTTTTTCTTTTTGAAGTAATGTAAATCTATCATCACCTTCAGCAACCTCGACACCTAAAGCCTCGACTCTTTCTCTTATTTTCTGATCACGTATCTGCTGATACTTCTGTTTTAGCTTATCTATTCTCTCTTGGAGACCGGCATAATCCTCACGTTGTTCTTTTAATGATATTTTTTCTAATTTTTCTAATTCCTTAACTTCTCTAATTCTAAACTTTTCAATTTGTTGCTCCAATTTGATTTCTTGTAAGAATCTTTTTTGTCTCTCAGCTTGTTCTTTTCTTAAAATTGCCTGCTCTTTTCTTAAAAATAATTTTATATCTTTAGCTCTTGCTTTTTCTAGCCTTTCCTCTTCTTTAATTAATTGTTGTTTAAGTTTAAATTGAAGTTTTTCTTCCTCTAATTTATTTTTTTGAATTTCCTCTTTTTCTTTCTTTGCTTTTTCAAATTCTTGTATTTTTAATCTCTTTTTTTCTTCAGATTTAAGTATCTTATAATTTTCTAATTGATTATCAATTTTTTGAAAAAAACCTTGAATAGCACTATCTATTATAAAGAAATTTACATTTAATCTAAATTTAAATTTTTTTTTTATGTTTTCTTGAAATCTTATAAAATTTAAAATTAAACCTGTATTTTTTTTTGATACCGAATATTTTGTTTTATTTTTTCTTATATATATTTTTTTTTTAGACCGTTTCCTAATATATTTTTTTCTTTTTTTTAAAACCTTTTTTTTAACAGGCCTCTTTTTATGTTTATTCCTATTTTTTTTTTTCTTTTTTTTCATTAAGAGTCTTAATGATTTACCAATATTTTCTTAATAAATATAGTCTCTTGTATTTGGTACTGATGTTAATTTTTTTGTCAGCTGAAATTGAAATACAACTTGATCTCCCCATTTAAATGCCATTTCACAACCTGCAAGATAGAATTCCCACATCCTGAAAAATTTTTCATCAAACATTGTCAATACTTCATCTTTTTTTCCTATAAATCTTTCTTTCCAATTTCTTAAAGTATGAGCGTAATGCATTCTTAATACCTCCATGTCAGAAATAATTAATCCTGAATTTTCTATTGGTCTTGCAACTTCACTTAAACTTGGGGTATATCCCCCAGGAAATATATATTTAGTAATCCAGGGATGGGGGTCTCTAGGAGTATTTACTGATCCAATAGTATGAATTAAAGCTACTCCATCGTCTGAAAGTAAATCAGAAACCTTATTAAAATATTTTCCATAAAACTTTCTTCCCACATGCTCAAACATTCCTACGCTTACTACTCTGTCAAACTTTTCATTTAATTCTCTGTAGTCCATTAATTTAAAATTAACTTGGTTTTCCAAATTTAATTCCCTTACCTTACTTTGGCTATATTTTAGTTGATTTTCTGAAAGAGTTATTCCTGTAACTTCACATTGGGATTGTTTTGCTATTTCTATAGCTAAGGTTCCCCATCCAGATCCAATATCTAAAACTTTTTGATTATTTTTAAGGTTGAGTTTTCTTATTATATGATTCATTTTATTTTGTTGAGCGTCTTCAAGTGTATCATTATCATTTTTAAAATATGCACATGAATATTGTCTATTCTTGTCCAAAAATAAATCATAAAGTTTTTCTGATATATCATAATGATGTGCAACATTACTTTTCGATTTTTTAATTAGATTAAAATTTGTTAAATATCTGTAGGTACCAAAAACTTTTTTTATTATTGTCGCAAAAATATTTGTATCTCCTCTTCCAAGATTCTTCATGGCAATTTCTAAAAATTCTGTTAATGAACCATTTTCAATTACTAGCGAACCATCTGTATAAGCTTGTCCTAAATAAAGATCAGGAAGCAAAAGTAATTTATAGTGTAAGCTTTTATCCAATATTTTTAATTTTATGGGAATTTGTTTTTCTGGTTTTCCAATAGTATATTCGGTTGAATTAGCATCAACTAAAATAAATCCATCAACTTTAATCAGGTTTTCACAAAATTTTTTTAAACTTGTATTCATATTTTAATATTTAATATTAAAATCTAATTTTTTTAAATCTTCAAATAGTTTTTTTTTATCATTTTCAGGTAATAAACTTAAAGGAGGCAATAAGTTTCTGAAAGAATTATTTTTTTCGCCAAAAAAAGTATGAAGCCCAGAAATTAAATTAAATTTCTCAAAAACTTCTCGAACCTTGCAAAGTTTTTCATTATGTGTTTGATCAATTTTGTTTATATAATCATCAAATACTTTTCTTGCAAGAGACATTGTTACATTACATGTTGCTGTAATTATTCCGGTTGAACCAAGTTTTAAACCTTCAAGAAGTTTGCTTTCAGATCCTGGCAAAACAGAAAAATTTTTTATCTTAATTTCTTTAAATAAATTATAGGAACTATCTTTCACACCTACTATTTGATCTGGAAATTTATTTACCAGCTCTATTATACAATTTTTACTAAATTTATACCCACATAACTTTTCAAAATTATACAATATTATTTTTGCATCTGGTACAGATTTAACTAAATTTGAATAAAAGTTAATTACATCTCTATCACCAAACTTATAATATGCTGGTGGCATTATTAAGAAAGTATCAAAACCAAGTTTTAATGAAATGTTGATTAAATTAATATTTTCAACTAAAGAGTTTAATCCAGTTCCTATTATAAAATTATCTTTAAATTTATTTTTACTAATGTCATTAATTAAATTAATTTTTTCACTAATAGATATAAGTTGAGCTTGCCCAGTGCTCCCAAAAAAAACTACCCCGTGGCATCCATTTTGAATGAGGTATTCAGCATGCTTTATTGTTTTTTCAACATTTAGTGATAAATTTTCGTTGAGAATAGATAAAGTTGCTGCATATATTCCATTTATTTGTTTCATAAGTCTAATTTTTTTTGAGAAAATATTATACATATTAAATAATTTAAATGAAAAAAATAAAATCATTAATTATTGGCACTGGTGTTATTGGGGCTTATCTATCAAAGTTACTTATTCAAAAAAGGCATGATGTTACTGTTACGTCAAGATTTTTAAAAAAAAACTATAAAAACTACAAAAGTTTAAAAATTTCTCACAAAGTAAAATTTAAAAAATTAAATATTTTAAAGAAAAAAAATATAAAAAAAATTATTAAAGATATTAATCCTGAAAATATTTTTTATTTAGCTGGTCAAAGTTCAATTCCAAAAAGTTTTGTATTACCTAAGGAAACTAAGGACTCAAATTTTTTAGGTGCTAAAAATTTTCTTGAGGTTATTAATAAAGAAAATATAAAAACAAAATTTTTTAAAGCCAATTCTGGATATATATTTAAACCAAAAAATGGAATTATTAATTTTAATTGCGCATTAATAAAACCATCAAATCCTTATGTAAAAGCACAACAATCTGCCTATAAATTAATAAAAAAATTTAGAAATAAAAAAATTGATTGTTATAGTTTAATATTTATGCAAATTGAATCACCTTTAAGAGATAAGAATTTTTTAATTAAAAAAGTATGTTCACACGCTAAACAAAAAAAGAAAGTTGAAGTTGGTAATATTAATACCCTCAGGGATTATTCGTGGATTGAAGATATAGTAAAAGGTGTTTATTATTCTACATTAATAAAACCATGTGATATAATTCTATCATCTGGAAAAAAATTATCTGGTAAAGATATTTTAAAATATGCTTATAAATTAAATAAATTAAACTTTAATAATTTTTACTCAATCAATAAAAAATTTATAAGAAAAAAAGAAAATAAAATAGTTATTGGTTCAAATTTTTCTACGATTAAAAAGTTTGCGAAATTTAATTGGAAACCAAAAATTTACAAACAAAAACTTATTAAAAAAATTTACGATTCCATATGAATATACTTGTAATACAAAATAGAATGGGCATAGGTGATATGGTTATTTTTCTACCATTCATTGAAGCAATTTCAAAAAAATTAAATACACCAGTAAAAATTTTGGTTAAGCAGAATTCAAAATCTAGAGAATTTCTAAACGAGAATAAAAATATAAGTGAAATAATTGACCTAGAGAGAGACAACAAAAACAAAGGGAAGCACGATGGATTTTTTGGAACTTTAAAACTTATTGAAGAACTAAAAAAACATAAATTTGATGAAGCATTTATTTTTAATTCATCTTTAAGGTTCTTTGTAATTTGTAAATTAGCAAAAATTAAAAAAGTTCACCAATATCCTTTATTTGAAAAAAAAAACCAACATATTATTAAAACAGCTAAACAATTTTTAAATAAAAAACTTAACCTTAATGTGGAAAGTAAGCCTGAAATAAATCTAAATATAAATAAAATAAATCAAGCAAAACAGAAATATAATTTTTCTAGTTCACAAATCAACATTTTGCTTGGTATTGGTGGATCAGGAAAGACAAAAAGAATTCCTGCCGAAACATTTATAAAATTTATTGATCATTGCAGTAATTTTAAAGATTGTAGGTTTTTTTTAGCAACAGGAAATCATGAAGAGGAATTGGTAATTTTGAATAAGATATTAGGTTCTACAAATGCTAGAAAATGTGAAAAACTAAATCATCTTAAAATAAGTGAAACGTTACCTATAATTAAAAACTGTAATATAGCTATATGTAACGATTCAAGTTTTAGCCACTTATCTGCAGCATTAAATATTCCTACGATTGTTTTAATGGCTGATACACCTCTACTATACGGAAACTATAATCCTATGATGCATCCAATAATACCAGATGGTGAAGAAACTGTAAAACACGATACCCTTGGTAAAGATAAAATCAATTCTGAAAAAATATTTGAAAAATTTAAGACAATATTATTTTAAGAAATTTCTTTTAACACAACTTCTTTTGCCTCATTTACTATTGATGCTAATCTAGTTAGTTCTGGACTTATATCAGGATGAATTTTTTTCATAATTTTTTTATAAGAATCTAAAACTTCCTTCTTGCTATATTTTTTGGTTGGATTTAAGTTTAAAATTTTATATGCCTCCTCAGAGGATATATTTTGAGTATTAGGATTGTTTGCAAATTGATTAAAATTGAACCTACCCATCCCTTTTAAAATTCTAAGCAAATTCCATACCCTAAAAATTTGTAACAACGTTAATCCAGCTTTAGTTTTTATTAAGGGTAAGATCATCAACATAAATGGTAAAGAAAATATATATCTACCAGCAAAAATCATAATCATTGCAATTACAACTGAAGCAATTATTGTTGAATTTCTAATAACCTTGGATATTTTTTTACTTGATGTTTTAACAAACCAATTAAGAATTAGGTAAATTATTATAAAAATAATTAGTGTTAAGAAAAAAATATTCATGTATTAAATAATCCTAAATGAAAATACCACAACTTAAAAAAAAACCAGAGATTAAATCTTGTCACAATACAACCTGGGAAGATAATTATAGCTGGATACATCAAAAAAACATATTAGAGGTTTTAAAGGATAGCTCTAAATTATTACCTGAAGTGAGAAAATACTTAGAGGAAGAAAATGAATACACAGAATATAATCTTAGAAATACAAAAGAAATACAAAAAAAATTATTTGGTGAAATTAAAGGTAGAATTAAATTAGATGATGAAAGTTTACCTTTTAAAGATAATAAATATGAATATTGGACTAGAACTACAACTGAAGGCGATTACTCAATTAAATTAAGAAAAAAAATTGGATCAAATGATATAGAGGAAATTTGGAATGGCGATGTAGAGAAGAAAAAATTAAATACGAAATATTTTGGTATAGGAGATTTAGAGGTAAGTTTTGATGATAAATTATTAGGATATTCTCTAGATTTAAAAGGTTCTGAATATTACTCTATTTATATTAGACAGATTTCTTCTAATAAAATTATCACAGAAGAAATCAAGGAGACCAGCGGTAGTATTACATTTAGCTTGGACAATAAATATATTTTTTACTCAAAATTAGATAAATTCCATAGGCCAAGAAAAATTTATAGACATAAAATTGGTACTTTAGTTAAAGATGATGAGCTAGTTTTTGAAGAAAAAAGTGATGCATTTACTGTTGGAATAAGTCTAAGTGCAGATGAAAAATATTATTTTATATCTTCATCAGATCATAATACCTCAGAACAATATTATTTTAAAATAGATGAAGAAAAACCAAGTCCAAAATTGATTAAAGAAAGAGAGAAGGGAGTACTTTATTCAGTAAACTCATGGGAAGGCTTTTTTTATAATCATACAAATAAAGATGCTGAGGATTTCAAAATAGACAGATGTAATGATTTAATTAGTCAAAAATGGGAGATTTTTGTTCCTGCCAAGAAAGAAGTTCTTATTGGAGGATTAATATTTTTAGATAATTGGATTTTAAGATCTGAAATTTCTAATGCATTAGGTAAGTTGTATGTTAAAAATAAGAAAACTGGAATTGAAGAGGAAATAAAGTTTACAGATGAAAAGGTTATTATTCCAAGTGTATCTTTAATCCAAAAAGATAAAAATACTGACTTAGTCCATTTATCTTATTCGTCCCCAAAAACACCTGGAAAAACGTATTTGTATAATCTTGAATCAAAAGAAAAGAAATTAGTCAAAGAACAAGAAATTCCATCTGGACATAACCCAAATGATTATGTTGTAGAAAGATTAGAATGTTATTCTCATGATGACAAATTAATTCCAATTACTGTTACAAGACACAAAAATACAAAGATAGATGGAACTGCAAACTTATTATTATACGGTTATGGATCTTATGGTAGTTCAATGTGGCCAGGGTTTTCATCTACAAGATTTAGTTTAATTGATAGAGATATAATATGGGTTACAGCTCACATTAGAGGTGGAATGGAAAAAGGAATGAAATGGTGGAAAGAAGGAAAACTTTTATACAAAAAAAATACTTTTGAAGATTACATCTCTGTTGCAAAGTTTTTAATTAATGAAAAATATACTTCAGAGGGTAAAATAATTGGTATGGGTGGTTCAGCAGGTGGCTTGCTAATGGGTGCAGTTGTTAATCAG
>CEUZ01109684.1_pt1 | contig 14287 bp, 11 predicted proteins | sample 361511 | NCBI WGS metagenome assembly CEUZ01 (sample SAMEA2622822, study PRJEB7988) | marine metagenome | biome: marine biome (ENVO:00000447); feature: surface water layer (ENVO:00002042); material: "saline water (ENVO:00002010), including plankton (ENVO:xxxxxxxx)" | depth 5 m
TTTTGACAAATTTTCACCAAAAGAAATTTTTCCTGAAAAATTTTTCTTTATATTTTCTAATTCTGTTTCAAATTTCATTAAAATCTAGTTGATATTTCTTTTATCCAATTTGAGATGCTGCCGGCACCCATACATATTATCATTTCATCATTAAATAAATTTTTTTTAAAAAATTTTTCTAAATCATTTTTATCATTAATATTTATTACTTGTGTTTTTGATTTTTTTGAAATTAATTTAGAAAAGTTATCTTGACTAAAATTATAAGTTTTCTTTTCTCCCGCTGAATAGACGGGGCAAAGCACAACCATGTTAGCTAGTTTAAATGATTCTGAAAATTCTTTTTTTAAAGATTTTACTCTTGAATATCTATGCGGCTGAAAAACACAAATTATTTTCCTATCTTTGTTATTTTCGCGAGCACTGTTTAAAACTGCTTTTATTTCCGTTGGATGATGTGCATAATCATCATAAAATTCTCTTTTACCATTAGAAAATATCTTAGTGAATCTTCTTTCTATCCCAGAAAATTTTTTTAGTGCTATTTTTATTTCATTTATTTTAATTCCAAGATTTAAAGCTACAGCTACAGATGCCGTAGCATTTCTAATATTATGATCTCCTAATAAATTTACTTGTATATTTTTTAAATTATCAATTTTATTTGCTGCTGTTTTAACTTTTAAGTCAAAAATTGCAAAAGTATTTTTTTTTCTTACATTGCGTATTTGGTAATTAGATTTGCTATTAAATCCGTATGTTAAAAAATTTTTAGTTTTACAAGAATTTAAAATTGATTTTAAATTATGATCGTCAGAGCAAACAATAGCTTTACCAAATGAGGGTGTTTTCTCTATAAAATTTGCAAAGCTTTTTTTTAGTTTTTCAAAGTTACCATAAAAATCTAAATGTTCCTTGTCTACATTTGTTACAATAGAATAAGTTACTGGCAATTTTAAAAAACTTCCGTCAGATTCGTCTGACTCTATTACAGCCCAATCTCCTTTTCCTAATTGCGCTGTATTTTTAAATGAATTTATTACACCACCGTTAATTATTGTAGGATCTAAACCAGCTTGTACTAAAATATTTGAAACTAGAGATGTGGTTGTTGTTTTCCCATGAGATCCTGAAATAATTATATTTTTTTTTAAAGCTATTATATTAGCAAGTAATTCACCTCTTTTAAAAATGGGTAATTTTTTTTTTTTGCTATTTTCAATTCCTTATTATTTCCTTTAACTGCTGAAGAAATAACAACCATTGTAGCTTTTTTAATATTTTTTTTATTATGTCCAAAATAAACTTTTATCCTCGCTTTGATTAATCTATCTGTATTTTTATTATGACTTAGGTCACTACCCTGAACCCTGAAACCCATATTTTTCATAATTTGAGCAAGACCACTCATTCCAATTCCGCCAATTCCAATAAAATGAATTATTTCGTTGTTTGCTATACTAATTTTCATTTTTAAATAAACTTTCCAATTTCTGTTTCAATATCTTCATAAACCCTTTTAGTATCATTTTTTTCAGTATTTTCCTGAACATTTTTAATTTTTTTTTTGCCATTCATAATTTCACTTATTAAAGTGCATAGATTATTTGATTTGAAATTTTGCTGTTCTAAAATCCAGCAGCAGCCCAGATTTTCATAATATTGTGCATTTAAAAGTTGATGCTTATCAATAGAATGAGGGAGTGGAACAGCTATAAAAGGAATTTCAGTATAGGCTAGCTCCGCAAGAGAAGAGGCTCCACATCTAGATATCGCTAAATCCGTTAAATATAGCAGTTCTAAAATATTTTTATTAAAGGTAAAAATGTTATTTTTAATTCCATTTTTATTATAAAAATTTTCTATAATTTCTTTTTGATCTGCGCTGCATTGTTGAATAATTTTAATCTTATTACCTTTTTCTTTCATTTCTTTTATTACAGTGGGAATAATATCTCCAAATATTTTTGCTCCTTGGCTTCCACCTAAAATTAATATAGAAAAAAATTCATTATCCTTATTTTTTTTGTTTTTTGAGTAGTTAATAATATCTTTATTTAAAATAGAACCTATTTTGTAGATTTTATCGTTATGTTTTTTTGGAAAATTTATAAGATTTTTTTTTGTTAAAAAAATTTTTTTTGCAATTGGAAGTAAATATTTATTAGCTCTACCCAATGCCATATTGTTTTCGTAAATTACTAATGGTAAATTTAAAAATTTTGATGCTAATGAAATTGGAAATGAAACGTACCCACCAAAACCAAAAACCAAATCAGGTTTTTCTTTATATAAAATAAAAATTGATTTTATTGTCGAATAAAAAATTATTAGCACTGATAGAATTTTTTTAAAAAAATTTTTATTTATTGGAGTGTCTGCATGTATTAATTTTGCATCATATTTATTAGTTTCTTTTATAAAATTTTTTCCACGCTCATCAGTAATTAATAAAACTTTGTATCCTTTACCTAAAAAATGCTCCATTAAATTAATTGCCGGAAATAAGTGACCACCGGTTCCTCCTGAAGCAAAAACTATTTTTTTATTCGTGCTCAAAATACCTTCCCGATTCTTTTCTTGTAAAATTGCAAATAATTCCTGCTATTATAGAACTTCCTATTAACGAAGATCCTCCGTAACTTAAAAATGGAAGCGTCATGCCTGTAGTTGGTAACAATCTTGTATTCACTCCAATATGTATAAATGCTTGTATGATCAAAAGTGAAGCTAATCCAACTAATGATAATTTAGTACATTCGTCCTTTTCTAAGAAAAATTTGTTTAATACTCTGTAACCAATAAATAAAAAAATAATCACAATAAACAAAACAAATATTGCTCCAAATTCCTCCGATATAACCGCTATTATATAATCAGTGTGTGCTTCTGGTACTCTTTCTTTTAAAATTCCTTCTCCCATACCTTCTCCGGTCAAACCGCCTTGTTTTATTGCATCTAAAGCTTTCTGAGATTGAAAATTATCTCCTGTTTTAGGATCAAAAAAAGTTTTTAACCTGACAAGAATATAACCAAACTTAGAAGGTAGAAAAAAAATTAGAAGAGATATGCAGCTAAAAAATAAAAAAATTAAAACTAACAATGTAAGCATGTTAAATCCTGAAACAAATATCATCATCACCCATGTAGAAGCTAATAATAAAGTTTGGCCGAGATCTGGTTGGTTAATTAGAAGTGTAATAATTAGTAGCAAAATTAAAAAAGAATATAAATATCTATTATAAATATTATATTTTTCTTCCGATATAATTATCCTAGCAACTAATAAAACAAAAAATGGTTTAACTAATTCTACTGGTTGAAACCTTGGTAAAAAAAATAAATCTAACCATCTTTTTGATCCTTTGACTTCTGTTCCAAAAATTGGAGTTAAAAAAAGAAATAGAATTGAAATTAAAAATAAATAAGGTATGAATTTGATCAGTTTGGTTTTGTCGAACATAGAAATGCTAATAAGTAAAAATAGTGAAATTAAAACAAAAATAAGATGTCTTGTGAAAAAATAATATGTTTGTTTATTCATTTTGTCAGCAACAACTGAGGATGTTGAAGAAAAAGAAAAAAATAACCCTAGTAAAAAAAGAAATACAAATGCAAACAAGATTTGTTTATCTATATTTCTCCACCACTTGGCTACCCTACTTGTGTTTTCTCTATCTAAATTAAACATAAAATTTTTCTTTAAACTTTCTTGAAATTAATTTTTTAAAGTAATTACCTCTACTTTCAAAATTACTAAATTGATCAAATGACGCAGCGGCAGGACTAAGTAAAATTGTGCTTTTTATATTTTTATTTTTTTTTATATCGTTAAAAACTTGATTAACAGCATTATTTAAATTATTTGAAACTACATATGGAATTTTTTTTCCAATTTTTTTTTTGAAAAAAAGAATTTTTTTTCCAATAATGTATGCTCTAATAATTTTTTTTTTTGCATTTTTAAAATTAAAATTATCTCCTTGCTTATGAAGTCCACCTACAATCCAATAAATATTACTGTTATTTGAAAGAGCTTGTTGGGAAGACTCAAAACTTGTAGCTTTTGAGTCATTAATACAAAGTATTTTTTTATTTGATATTACAATCTCTTGCCGATGGGGAAGCCCTTTAAAGTTATTTATAGCATTAATTATAATACTATCTTTTATCTTTAAATTTTTAGAGATTTTATAAGCGAATGATAAATTTTCAATGTTACCTTTACTCTTAAAATAACTATTTTTAACTTTTTTTAATAGTAATTTACAATTGGCATTGCTTACAAGAACTAATTTCGATTTTATTTTCTTTTTATAGAAATTTTTTTTAACTTCTTTTGAATACTTATTTGTTTTACTTATATATGAATAATCACCATTTTTTTGTGCAAAAAATATTTTTGATTTTGCTTTTATATAATTTTTCATATTTTTATGTCTCTCTAAATGATCAGAAGAAATATTTAGTATAGCTGCATGAGAAGAATTAAATAATTTTGAATACTGTAATTGGTAGGATGATACTTCTATAATTAAAATATTTTTTTTGTTATTATTTTTTGTTGACAAAATTGGATTTCCAATATTTCCAACTACTTTCACCTTATATCTTGCCCTTTTTAAAATCTTTTCAATTATTTTACATGTCGTTGATTTTCCATTTGTACCTGTAATTGAAATAATTAAAGATTTTTTATTAAATTCAAAAAATAAATCTAGATCTGTAATTATTTTATGAAAATTTTTTTTTAAATATTTGTTAATTTTACATTTATCAATATTTATTCCAGGACTAATTAATATAAAATCAATTATTTTTTCATTTTTCCAAAATTTACTTATTGATAGATTTAATCTTTTTGCCTTTTTTCTTATTTTGGGATTGTCATCCCAACAAATAACATTTGCTTTTAATTTTTTAAAGCTTTTTGCAGCAGAACATCCTGTTAAGCCCATTCCATAAATTGCAATTTTTTTGTTTAAATATTTTTGCGAATCTAGCATGTGTTATCTTAATTTTAGTGTAGCCAAACCTATTAATGCTAAAATTATAGATATAATCCAAAACCTAATAACAACTGTGGATTCGGCCCATCCTTTTTTTTCAAAATGGTGATGAAGAGGGGCCATCATAAATACTCTTTTTCCAGTTAATTTAAATGAAAGCACTTGAATTATTACAGAAACAGTTTCCAGAACAAACAGTCCGCCTATAATAGCCAAAATAATTTCATGTTTTGCGATTATACTTACTGCTCCAAGAGAACCACCTAAAGATAGTGACCCAGTATCTCCCATAAAAATTTTTGCTGGAGGAGCATTGAACCATAAAAAACCTAAACATGAACCGACTATTGAACCACAAAAAATAGCGACTTCTCCAACATTTGCTATGTACGGAATTTGTAAATACTCTGAAAAAACTACATTGCCAACGACATAACAAATAAGAGTAAATGATAGCGCAACTAACATCACAGGTACTGTTGCTAAACCATCTAAACCATCTGTCAAATTAACTGCATTTGAAGATCCTACTATTATAAAAATTGCAAACGGAATAAAAAATAATCCAAGGTGTAAAACTAAATTCTTAAAAAAAGGAAAATAAAGATTTTTTAAGTGTTCATTCCCACCAAAATTCATTAATAAAATTATTGCGATTAATGAGAGAGTAATTTGGCTAAAAATTTTCATCCAAGAAGATATTCCTCTCGAGTTCTTATATTTTATCTTTAAATAATCATCTATAGCACCAAGCAAACCAAATGAAGTTACAACAAACAATAAAACCCAAATATAAGAATTATTTAAATCAGCCCATAACAAAGTTCCAAAAAGAATACCTAGCAAAATAAGAATGCCTCCCATTGTTGGGGTACCAACTTTCTTAACTATGTGATCTATTGGCCCATCCTCACGAATTGGTCCAGTAATTTTATGTGATTCTATGAACTTTATAAAAGGTCCCCCAATTAAAAAAACTATGGACAAGGAAGATATTACCGCAAGTCCAGTTCTAAAAGTTAAATAACGAAATACATTTAGCCCTGAAAATTGATCTACTAAAGAAATTAAAAAACTATATAACACTTGTTTGTTCCTTTTTAAAATTTTTTGAAAATTTATTCAAGCCAGTCGCATTTGATCCTTTTACCATAAGTAAATCATTATTGTGTAAAATTTTACTAAAATGATCAGATGCTTCTTTAAGACTATTGAAAACTTTACCTTTTTTATTTTTTGATAAAAAATTAAATGTTTCTCTAATATGTTTTCCATAAACATAAACCTTATCTATGTCACTCTTATTAATGAGTGGCGATATTTCTTTATGAAGTTTTTTTGATTTTCTTCCTAAGTCTAACATGTCGCCCAAAAGAACAAACTTCTTTATATTTTTTTGCTTTTTATATTGATTCATATTTTTAATAGCAGAGGACATTGATAATGGGTTTGCATTATAACTTTCATCTATAAATTTAAATCTTTTATTAAATTTTTTTACAATTTTAATATCACCTCTCCCATCAGGAATAGAAAAATTATTAAATTTTTTTTGTATTTTATTTAAATCAAGATTTAGAGAGAATAAGACTGAAACACATGCTAAAACGTTACTTATAAAATTATCCGTGGCATGCTTAGTGTAAAAATAAAAAAATTTATTTTTTATAAATATTTTTAACTTATATTGATTTTTTATTTTTCTTACTCCTGATAATGTTATATCTGCTTTCTTATTAACGCTAAATGAAATCACATTTATTTTTCTTTTAATCGCTAAATTTGAAAAAAAATTAAAAAATTTTCCATCTTTATTTAATATTATACTGCCTCCGATAGATATATTATTGATTATTTCGGCTTTTGCTTTTGCTATATCTTTCAAATTTTTAAAATTTTTAATATGCGCTTCTGAAATATTGGTTATTATAGCAATTTCAGGCTTAACAATTTTTGACAAATTATTTATCTCTCCTTTTTTATCCATTCCGATTTCAAAAACTCCATATTCAGTATTCTTTTTTAAATTAGATAGACTAATTGGTACTCCAAATTTATTATTGTATGAAAGTGGAGATTGATAAACTAATCCATATTTTTTTAAAGCAAAACCAATAAGATTTTTTAAAGTAGTTTTTCCAACACTTCCTGTTATTCCAATTATTTTTGCATCTGTATTATCTCTGGTAACCCTAGCAAAATTATTTAGTGAAGAAAATGTATTATTAACTTTTATAATTTTATGTTTAGGAACTTTTTTTATTTTTCGGCTTACTATAGATATTATAGCTCCTTTCTTAATAGCGTCTTTTACAAATAAATGTCCATCAGTTTTTTTTCCTTTAATAGCAAAAAATAAATCATTTTTTTTAATACTTTTTGTATTAATTGATACTCCATTAAAATTAATATTTTTAAGATTTCCATTAAAGTTTTCTTTAAGCAAAAAATTCTTATAATTAAATTTTTTATGTTTAGATTTTTTTTTATAAATAACTTCTTTAATTGCTTTTTTATCAGAAAAATTAAAAACTTTTTTTCCATAGGTTTGTATTGTTTCGTGTCCTTTGCCAGCAACCAAAAGTATTTGGTTTGGTTGTAGCTGTTCGATTGCTGTTGTTATTGCTTTTTTTCTATTTCCAATATTAATGGTTTTTGCCCCGGAACCCTTTATAATTTCATTTCTAATTTTTTTTGGATTTTCACCTCTTGGGTTGTCATCCGTGATAATAATTTTACTACAATATTTTTTAGCAATTTTCCCCATTTTAAATCTTTTTTTCTTATCTCTTTCGCCCCCACAACCGAAAACTATAATTATTTTTTTATTAAATTGTTTTTTTAATGCAATTAAACTTTGCTCTAAAGCATCAGGTGTATGAGCAAAGTCTAAAATAATATGAGAGTTATTTGGCAATTTTTTTATTAACTCAAGTCTACCAGGCACTGGTTTAATTTTATTTATTTTGCTAAAAATTTTTTTACTATCTACTCCGCTTATTAATGCTGCCAGAATTGCCATTAATAAATTTTTTATTTGATAATATCCAATTAAAGGAACCTTTAATAAATAAACTTTTGAATTTACTAAAATTTTAACAATTTGTTCACTTCCATTATATCTGTTACTTATTATCGTTATTTTTCCTGGCGCTTCACCTATCGTAAACATTTTAATTTTTTTTTTTCTTGATATTTTTTTGATTACTTTGAATTCCTTATTTTCTTTGTCTGTAATAATTTTTGAATTTTTCTTCAGCAAATTTTTAAATAAGTACATTTTAGAATTAAAATATGCCTTGGTTGTTTTATGATAATCTAAATGATCATGGCTAAAATTTGTAAATATTCCAGTTGAAATATTTAAATGATTAAGTCTTTTTTGTGCTAATCCATGACTTGAGGCTTCTAAAATTATATTTTTTGTATTTTTTTTATATAAAATTTTTAAAGTTTTGTGCAGGGATAGAGGGTCTATTGATGTTAAATTAGTTTTTTTTTTATAATTTTTGGAAATAATACCAAGTGTTCCTATTGAAGCAACTGGAATTTTATTAAGTGATAAAATTTGATAATAAAAATCCGCAACTGAAGATTTTCCATTGGTTCCGGTTACTGCAATTAAGTTAATTTTTTTAGTTTTATAAAAATTACTACAAGCCTCACTTAATTTTTCTCTAGCATCTTTAGTAAAAAGAATTGGTATCTTATATTTATTAAACTTTCTTTTTTCTTCGGTTATAATTGTAGACGCACCTTTTAATATCGCGTTTTTTATAAACTTATTTCCTGAAGTTTTGGTGCCTCTTATTGCAAAAAAAATATCTCCCTTTTTCACTTTTCTGCTGTCAAAAGAAATACCATTGACAGGTATTTTCCCATATTTTTTATCAACAAATTTAACTAGATTGCCTAAAAGCATTTAAAATTTTTTCGAAGCTTGTAGGTTATTTATGGCTAAAATTGGACCAATTTTTTCTATAATTTTGCCTGCCACAACAACAGTATTCCAGCCTGATGTGTTACGCATTTCACCCTTATGTTTATAACCACTAGAAAATTTGTAAACAAAATCTGGCGCAGGCTTAGGTTCATCAAGAATAACTAAGAGAACATATTTTGGATTACTAGCTGGGAATAAAGATACGAAAGTATTAAATTTTTTTTTGGAATAAATGCCGTCAACTGCTTTTAGAGCTGTTCCTGTTTTTCCACCAACATCATATCCCTTAATATCAGCAAAATTTGCTGTTCCTTCTTTGTTGGAAACTACTTTTCTTAACATTGAATTAATTTCTAAACTAGTTTTTGATGAAATTATTTTTTTCTTTTTTTTTACCGATAAATTTTTTTTATTTTTTAGTATATGTGGTTTTATTTCATAACCGCCGTTACCTAAAATAGCATAAGCTCTAGCAAGTTGAAGAGGGGTAGTAGTAATACCGTGGCCAAATGATGCCGTCGCAAGTTTGCACTTTCCCCATTTAAATGGCAAAGGTGTTCCAACCTCTCCCAGATCAAAATCTATTCTCTCAAACAATTTCAGAGAGTTTAAGAATTTTTTATAATTTTCAACACCTATTTTTTGTGCAATTCTAATCGCTCCTATATTAGATGACCTAATTAAAATTTGTTCCGCGCTTAAATTTTTTGGTAGCTTATCATGCTCTGAAATTTCCCTTCCAGAACAGAATATTTTATTTTCTAAATCGTAAAAAATCGTATTTGTATTTATTACTTTATTCTCTAATCCCGCAGCTATAGTAAATGTCTTAAAAACAGAACCTAACTCATATACTCCTTTAGTAATTTTATTTGTGTAAATATCATCTTTTATTGAGGTTCTCTTATTTAAATCATAGTCCGGCAAAGATACTAGTGAAAGTATTTCTCCGGTTTCAATATCCATTAGGAGTGATGCACTTCCAATTGAATTAAAATCTTTTTGAGATTCGACCAATTCGTTTCTTATTATGTACTGCAAATTTGAATCTAATGTTAAATTAATTTTTTCTCTTCTTTTTAATTCTTTATCGAAAAATTTTTCAATCCCAGAAATACCCATATTGTTATCATCAATTTGGCCTAATACGTGACTTACAAGACTTTTTTGAGGATAAATTCTAAATTGTTTTTTTTCAAATAAGATTGCTTTATTTCCAAGTAGCCAGAGCTTAGTCTTTTCGTCTGCAGTTAATCTTTTTTTAAGATAAAAAAATTTATTTTTTTTCAATTTGTTTTCAAAATTTTTTATATTTAATTCTGGAAAAATAATTTTTAAATTAATTACAAATTTTTTTTTATCTTTTACCAGTTTTGGCCTTATACCTGCAGAATAAACATCGATATTTCTAGCTAGAATCACTCCATTTTTATCTAGAATATCAGATCTTTCGCTTATAAAACTTTCTTGATTTTTTTTTGTAATTAAATTTTTCTTAGTAAAAGAAGTTAAATAAATTATTTTAAAACTAAATATTAACATTATACTAAAAAAAATATAAAATAAAAAAATAGTTCTATTTGATGAAACTTTAACTGAGTTTTTTTTTTTATTTTCTAAAAATATATCTGGTTCAACATAATCCTTAAAAAAGAAACTTTTACGTTTAAAATTTCTATCCTTTTTATTTTTCATTGAAAGCTATTTGCCCGGAACAATTGGTATGCCTAAAAAAGCTTTTACGATTTGTATTCCTGCCCATTTTTGAACTCTATCGACTGTAATAGTTTCACGAGGGGACTCGTAAAGTCTTTTTATCTCTTCTTTTTTTAAATTAATTTTTTTTACAATTTGCGTTTTAATCTCGTCTGGAAGCTCTTCAGGTTTTTCGTAAAGTTGTTGTAATTTTTTCAATTCTACTTTTTTTTGTTGGATTTTTTTAGCAATTTTTCTTTTCCCATCTTTTATAAAATTTTTCTCAGACGTATTTTTACTAGTATTTTTTATTTCATTGTGGTTTATTTTTTCTATTTGAGATTTTTTATAATAAACTAAATCAGATTCTAAATACTTTTCAGCTAAATTTTTTATATTTTCAGGTGATGTAATTACGTCATAATCTAAGGTGCTTTTATGTAAATCAGATTTTAAAATGCTAATAGATGACATTAAATGATCTACTTCTTTTTGTAGATTTCGCGTTTCTTCCTTTACCATAGAAACAAAAATTAGACCAAAAACAAACAAAGCTGTTGTGAAAGAATATTTTTTAATAAAATCATTTTTTTTTGGTTTAGAAATTGTGCTTACCCATTTATTTTCATCTATTTGAATAGTTGTTTCATTTTCTTTTTTATTTCTACTTGAATGAAGTGTATTTACCCATCTATCGTAATCCATCATAGTGCTACTCCTTCTAGATCGGAATAAAAGCTAAATTTTTTTATAAATTCTTCGGGTTTATAAAATAAATTATTATTTCTTAATCCATATCTAAGTTTTGCTGATCGTGATGAATTATTTTCTATGATTTCTTTTTTGTCTGGAACTATTACTTTTTTACTTATTATACTAAATAAACTTGGTTTTGTTTTGTCTATTGGTAAATATCTAGAAGGATTTTTTTTTTGGTCTGAATATGAATTAAAAAAATACTTAACTATTCTGTCTTCCAACGATTGGAAAGTTATAACAATTATTATACCCCCTTTTTTCAGTATCTTGGTGGCTGCAATTAGTCCTTGAATTAACTCTGATAATTCTTCATTAACTAAAGATCTTATGGCCTGAAAAGCCTTTGTAGATGGATTTGTTTTAAATTTTTTATTTTGTTTTTTTGTTGAACAAATTATTTTACTTAATTCTTCAGCTGTTTTTATTAATTTTTTCCTTCTATAATTAACTATTTTATTGGCTATTATTTTTCCTTCTTTCTCTTCGCCTAATATTTTAAATATATTTCCTAAAACCTTACTATCTAATGTGTTCACCACTTGATCAGCCGAATATTTATTTATACCCATCTGCATACTAAGCGATTTTTTAGATTTAAAAGAAAAACCCCTATTATGATCAGCTAATTGAAATGAGGATAAACCTAAATCAAAAATTACGGCTTTAGGATTTAAATTTGAGTCAATAATTTTATCTAGATTGCTAAATTTATCTTTAAAAAAACTAAATCTTGACGGAAATTTTTTTATTAAATTTTCTGCATGTTTTTTTGTACATTCATCTCTATCGATTGCTAATACTTTTGTATTTGGAAATTTTAATATTGCTTCAGAGTAGCCTCCGCCTCCAAAGGTACAGTCAATAAAAGAGCCACCATGTTGAGGGGATATAATGCTTAATACTTGATCTAGCATCACTGGATAATGTTTTACTTTTTCCAATGACATGGTGGCATTCATAAATTCCTTTACTTTCTTCCATTTAATTTTTTTGCCTTCTCAGAAATGCTGGTATTTCGAAATCTTCTTCTGAGTCTAAATCTTGAAACATTTCTTGTTCTTTCAAATTAGTTTCATCTGTTTCTTTTGAAAATTCATTATTATTTTGATCAGTTTTTGCTGTTTCAAATATTTCAGGATGACTCTCTTCCTGACTTACCAAATCTCCCGTTGATTCATCTGAAAACAATTGTGGGGTTGCTAATTCAATACTATCTACTTCAAAGGATGAAGGTTCATTGCTATCATTACCTATCGGATTCTCATTATTTTGAAGATAAGTTGCGCTTTCTAATGAAATATTTTCATAAGAGGAATCGTTATTTAATTCTTTTTTTTCAGCTACCTCAGCTACTTTAGCTTCTTCTTCAATTTTATTATTTTCAATTTGCGTATTAATGTCTAAAGCAGTTGCACCCTCTGTTGCAATCAATGTTTGTTGTTTTATTGTTGATGTGTTTGAATTGTTTTCATTATATCCAAAATTTCTATTATGAATTCTATGAATCATGCTAACTACTGGTTTTACTTGTGGTCCTTGATTGTCCAAAGCTGTAGCCACAATCGAAACTCGCATTTTGCCATCCATTTTTGGATCGGTTATTGCTCCAATTATTAATTCAGCTTCAGGATCTACTTCTGCCCTTACTTTATTTACTGCTTCATCAACTTCAAAGAGTGTTAGATCTTTGCCGCCAGTAATATTTATTAAAAGACCTTTCGCACCTTTTAAGGAGTACTCATCTATTAAAGGATTTTTTAGAGCAGTGTCTGCTGCTTCCGTGGCTCTTTTTTCACCATTAGCCTCTCCTGTTCCCATCATGGCTTTGCCCATGCCTCTCATTACCGTTTCTACATCAGCAAAATCTAAATTTATTAATCCAGGTCTCACCATTAAGTCTGTTACACTTTGAACTCCATGCTTTAAAACTCTATTTGACAATTCAAAAGATTCTTCAAAAGTAGTTTTTTCATTAGCAACTTTAAATAAATTTTGATTTGGTATAACTATATTCGTATCAACGTGTTTTTTTAATTCTTCTAAACCTTCTAATGCTCTTCTTGTTCTGCTTGGCCCTTCATATAAAAAAGGTAGTGTTACAACCCCAACTGTCAAAATATTTAATTCTTTAGCAGCTCTAGCAATAACATGTGACGCTCCTGTACCTGTTCCTCCGCCCATTCCTGCGGTAATAAAAACCATGTTGCTTCCTTGTATAAAATTAATTATTTCATTTAAAGATTCGTCAGCTGAGGCTTGCCCAATATCTGTTTTGGCTCCCGCTCCTAATCCTTTTGTTAAGTTTGCTCCTAATTGAATTTTGGCAGTAGCTTTATTCATTTTTAAATCTTGTGCATCTGTGTTAATTGCAACAAACTCAACTCCCTGTAAGCCGGATTCTATCATTCCATTTATTGCATTACCTCCTGCTCCTCCAACTCCAACTACTAATATTCTTGGTTTTAATTCTTTCAACTCTGGAATGTTTACATTTATTGTCATCTCTCCTCCTTTTTAAATTGTGTTTCCCATTTTAGACTCGCTCTATTTAAGTTAGCTTTTTTTCTTGCCTGAACCTTAAATTTTTCAAAAAGTTTTGGTTCCCAAATTTGAAAAGTTTTGCCCTGCCCAACAAAAAGCATACTTTGTTTAATTTTTGCATGATTTAATAATTTGTCTGGAATAGAAATTCTTCCTTCAGTGTCAAACTGAAGACTCACACTTTCAGATAATACAGAAGTAGCAAAAATATCTCTTTTTTCCTCAAATGGGTTTAGTGAATCTATGGATTCTGAAATTTTTTCTATTCTATTTTGAGAACATCCCTCAATAGCAGGATTGTTAAATGATGGATAACAAATAACCCCATTATAACCCATGC
>CEUZ01199675.1_pt1 | contig 14287 bp, 12 predicted proteins | sample 361511 | NCBI WGS metagenome assembly CEUZ01 (sample SAMEA2622822, study PRJEB7988) | marine metagenome | biome: marine biome (ENVO:00000447); feature: surface water layer (ENVO:00002042); material: "saline water (ENVO:00002010), including plankton (ENVO:xxxxxxxx)" | depth 5 m
TAAGTCAAATCCATCAACATCGAATGTTAAATAAACATCTTTATTTTTAATCATTTTTTTAAATTTTACTAGATCCCATTTTTTTTTGTCTTTAGCCCAAAAAATTTTTATCTTTTTTGTATTTTTCCTTAAATATGGAATTTCAGTTTGTGAAATATTTCTTATACCAAATGAAATAACAGATACATTTTTATGATCTAAGCATCTTCGGATTGCAGATGCATGTGAAAATTTTTCACCATTATAACTTTCTCTCAAATCTGCATGGGCGTCAAAGTGCAAAAGACACAAATTTTTATACTTTTTAACAAAAGGATAGATACATCCTGGCGTAATAGAGTGTTCACCACCAAGTGTGAGTGGAAACTTTTTTTCTGTCAAAATCTCCTTATTAACACTACTTATTTTATCTAAAGCCTTCTTTATATTCCTGTCTATTTTGAAAGGTTTTAAAGTTTTAATTCCGATTTTTTTATAAGGCTCGCATTTCAATTCTTCATCATAAAGCTCTACTTGATGTGAGGCCTTAATTATTTCTTTTGGCCCATTTTTTGTTCCACCACCATAACTGACTGTTTTTTCTAAACCAAATGGAACTACTATAGCTTTTTCTTTAATATTAAATGTATTATCAACACCAAGAAACCCTAATTTATTAGATAAGAAGTTCAAATTTTACCTAAATATCTTCGAGAAATTTTTTCTTTCTCTTTTTTTCCAATTACCTTTATGAAAAGCATCACTCGCAATTAAAGGCAATACACTAGTTGCTTCAGCAAAAACCATTTGTTCTTTTGTTACATCAACTTTCCCCCACGAACTAGCTTCTTTTAGAGTCGAACTACTACAGGCTCCATCACGAGAATCTGCTACAGTTATTTGAATAGCGTATTTATGCATTTCTACCTCTTTACCTAAAAGCTCAGCGCAAATTACTGTATCTTGAATAAAATTTTTTGGAACTCCTCCACCAACCATTAAAAGGCCTGAAGTCTTTGATTTTATTTTAATTTCGGTTAATTCACGAAATTCTCTTATGGAGTCTATAGTTATATGTTTTTTAGGATTCTTCTCTTGGTGCATTACCAATCCAAATCCTGCACTTGAATCTGTAAAGGCAGGGCAAAAAATAGGAACATTATTCTCATAAGCGGTTTCAATTAAAGAGCCTTTTTTTTTTGAATTTTTTTTTAAAAATTTACCAATTTCCTCGATAAATTCTCTAGATGTATAACTTTTTGGTTCCATATTGTCTGCTATTTCACATATTTTTTTATCACATTCTTGAAGTTCATCTTCATCAATGTAGGTGTCGTATATTCTATCAATATAGTTTTTTCTTAGTTCTGTATCATCCTGAAATTGAGATCCTTGATAATGCTTAAATCCTAGTGCTTCAAAGAAATCCATATCAATTATAGATGCACCAGTAGCCACTATTGCATCAACCATATTATATTTAACCATATCTCTATAAATGTTCATGCAACCTGCCGCAGAAGTAGAACCAGCCAGCGTCAGAAAGATAGTACAATTTTTGTCTTTTATCATTTCGTCAAATATATTAGCAGCATTTGCTGTCTCCCTAGAAACGAAAGACATTTTTTCCATTGATGAAATTATTTTTCTAGAGTCAAAACTAGTTATATCGATATGCTCAACAGGTTTATTAAGAAAATCTTTTTTGCTATTATGACCTAAATTTTTTTTATCAGACATTAAGCAACTAGAAAAGCCTTGCTAGTCTCTTTGTCGTACATACTCATAATTGGTTTATCCTCTACTTCATAAATTTCATTGGAGTAAAAACCATTAAATTCAGTTCTAAAAGTAAGACCGTAAGCTCCCAATTGTCCAAGCTCTATGTAATCGTTTTCTTTTATATTGTTTGGCAAAACAAATGGGCCTTTCATATAATCCATACTATCACAAGTAGGTCCATAGAAATCGAATGATGTAAGTTTTTTTGAAATAATTCTTCCATTAGTAATCAGTCTTGATGGATAAACTATGTTAGGGACCCCTGCATCAAATAATGTTCCGTACGTTCCATCATTTATATACAATTTTTGTTTCTTTCTTAAGTTTACTCTTACAATCGTTGAACCACTTTCTGCGACAATCGCCCTACCAGGTTCACACAAAATTTGTGGTAGCTTAGCTAATTTAAGATTGTCTAAACCTTTTCTTATTTCTTCAAAATAATTCTCAAGAGACTGGGGAATTAAATCAGGATACGTTGTAGGAAATCCTCCTCCTAAATTTATATAGTCTGGAATAATTTTTGATTTTTTAATTATGTTTCCAATTTCATTAATACCTTTTGAGTAAGAAATTGGATGCATGCATTGAGATCCAACATGAAAGCTTAAACCAATTTTTTTCGCATTTTGTTTAGCCAATCTTAGCAATCCTAATGCTTCAGAAGTTGGTGCTCCAAATTTTTTAGAAAGATCAATTTCTGCATGCTCATTTGAAACAGATACTCTTACAAATAATTCTAAATCTTTAGCGTTATTTGTTGCATTGATTATCTTAACTAATTCATCTTTTGTATCTAAAGAAAATGTTTTTACACCAAATCTAAAATATGCCTCATTAATACTTTCTCTATCTTTAACAGTGTGCATATAAGAACAGTTTGATTTCGGGTTAATTTTTTTTATACTTTCAATTTCTTTTATTGAAGCAACATCAAAGTCATTAATCCCACTCTCAGAAATTGTTTTCAATACATCATGATTTGGATTTGTTTTAACCGCATACAAAATTTTCCCTGGAAATTTATTTTGAAAAAATTTTGACGCCAAATGTATCGATTTCTTTCTGATACAATAAACTGGTTTTACAGGTTTTAGTCGACTTACAATCTCGTCAACACTTTTAAATTTTTGCATTTCATATGCCCCCTAAAAAAATTTAACAAAAAAAGTTTTAAATTTTCATTAAAACTTATCTAAATCAGCAATTATGCCAATAATTTATCAATGTAAAGTAAAATTTAACATTGAATTATCCACATTTATAACCATATAAGTGTCTATGGTTGAAACAGATAGATATAATAAAATAAGTGAATTTGAGGACAAATCGCTATTAATTGTAGATGATGATAATCCTTTTAGAGAACGATTAGCTAGAGCTATGGAAAAAAAAGGCTTTTTAGTAACTCAAGCTGAAAGTGTAAACAAAGGTGTAAGCGCTGTAAAAGCAAAAAAACCAGCGTTTGCGGTAATTGATCTAAGACTAGCTGATGGAAATGGACTTGAGGTTGTAAAAGAAATACAAAATAAAACTTCTTCTGATTCTAGGAAAAGTAGAGTTATTATGCTTACTGGATACGGAAACATTCCAACCGCAGTTGCAGCAATAAAAGAGGGTGCTATTGATTATCTAGCAAAACCAGCTGACGCTGAAGATGTTGAAAAAGCACTATTAGCCGACCCAGACAAAAAAGCTCAACCACCAGAAAACCCAATGTCTGCAGATAGAGTAAAATGGGAACACATCCATAGAGTATTTGAGCTATGTAACAGAAACGTATCTGAAACTGCCAGAAGACTTAAAATGCACAGAAGAACGTTACAGAGAATTTTATCTAAAAGATCTCCTAGATAAACTTTCTAAAATTAATTATTCCTTTAGTTATTATAGTTAAGAGTGAAATCTTAAATAGTTCAGCTAATAAAAAAGGTTTAGCACCAAGCTCAAAAACAGGTTTTTCCCAACCGATCAAATTCCCTAACCATAAAATGCCCATAATGTAAATTATTGAAACTGAAAAAATTAATTTAAAAAAAATTACAAAAAAGTTTGTATTTAAATTCATATATCCGGCGAAGAATGATGCAAAGATAAAACCAATCAAGTAACCCATTGTCGGTCCAGTGAAATAAACTAACCCTATACCACTTTTTGGAGTTCCAGAAAATACTGGCAAGCCAATTATTCCTTCAATTAGATATAAACTTACAGTTGCCATACCTATTTTCCAACCAAATGCTACTCCCATGAATAATACTACAAAAGTCTGCATTGTCATAGGAACTGGATAAAAAGGTATTTTAATTTTTGCCGAGATCGTTAGCAAAATGGTTCCTAAAAATACGGTAATCAATATTTTCCAAACTTTCGTTTCATTAAAAGATTTAGCTAAATACATATATTAAGTTTACTATTAATTTTTAAAACTATCTAGTTTTTTGTTAATCTGAAAAAAACGTCTTCTAAATCAGCATCATCTGTTGAAATATCTAGTATTTCTGTATCAGACTTTTTGATAAATTTAATAATTTCTTCGATATGAATACTTTTTTTATCATAAGATACACAAAATTCATTGTTGTTCACTGATAGAATTTTAACATTCTTCAAAAAATTCTCATTTATTTCTACTTTTTTATTTGTCTGAAAAGTTACTTTTTTAGTTTTAATCCTATTCAATAAATTTCGAGTAGTATCGAGTGCAACAAGATTTCCATTGTTTAATATTCCAATTCTATCACACATTTTTTCTGCTTCCTCAAGATAGTGTGTTGTTAATATAATTGTTACACCCTGAGAATTAAGTTGTTGTACATTATCCCAAAGATTTTTTCTTAAGTTAACATCAACACCCGCAGTTGGTTCATCAAGAAATATTATTGGTGGTTGATGAACTAAAGCTTTTGCAACAAGCAATCTTCTTCTCATCCCACCTGACAAGCTTCTAGCATAACTATTTGCTTGATCATTTAATGATACTAACTTTAGGATAGAGTCCGTAATTCTGTCTTTTTTTTTAATACCGTATAAACCAGCATGTAGTTCGAGTAAGTTTCTAGGACTAAAAAAAGGATCAAGATTTACCTCTTGAGGAACGATACCAATTGATGCTCTTACTTGTCTTGGGTTAACATCTAAATCAAATCCCCAAACTATGACTTTACCATTTGTTTTGACTACTGTTCCGGCCAATATATTAATAAAAGTCGTCTTGCCTGCTCCATTAGGACCTAATAAACCAAATATTTCACCTTCTTTAACCTCAAGATTTAAATCGTTTAAAGCATGAATATTTTTTATATTTTTACTTGAATAAACTTTGTTTAAGTTTTTAACTGACAGAACACTTTTTTTATTCATGATTATTAAATATTTACAATAATTAGCATTATTAAGATAACATAAATTAAATGGATAAAATAAAAAAAACAGATCACTTCTATTTAATTGATGGATCGGGCTATATATTCAGAGCATATTATGCTCTTCCACCCTTAACTAGAAAAAGTGATGGATTACCAGTTGGTGCTGTAAGCGGTTTTTGCAATATGCTTTTTAAATTATTACAGGACTCAACTTCAAAAGATAATAATGATAAACCAACCCATTTTGCTGTGATTTTTGACTCTGCAAGAAAAAATTTTAGAAACGAAATTTATTCTGATTATAAAAGTAATAGATCAGATGCTCCTGAAGATTTGGTACCTCAATTTGAATATATAAGAAAGTCAGTTGAAGCGTTTAACTTACCATCAATAGAATTGATCAACTATGAAGCTGACGACTTAATAGCTACATATACAGAGCAAATTTTAGATAAAGGGGCGAAGGTTACAATTATATCTTCAGACAAAGATTTAATGCAGTTATATAAAAAAAATGTTCGGATTTATGATCCTATGAAAAATAAGTTTATCAATACGGATGATATAATAAAAAAATTTGGGGTAGAAGCAAAAAATGTAATCGATGTTCAGTCTCTTGCAGGTGATAGCAGTGACAATGTTCCTGGTGTTCCAGGAATCGGGGTTAAGACTGCTGCTGAACTAATCAATCAATTTGGTAATTTAGAAAAATTATTAGCAAGTGCAGAAAAAATTAAACAAAATAAAAGAAGGCAAACATTAATAGAAAATAAAGACAAAGCATTAATTAGTAAAAAACTAGTTACTCTTGATAAAAAAGTTCCAGTAAAAAATAAAATTGAAGACTTCAAATTAAAAGAAGTGAATAAAAAAAAACTTTACAATTATCTTAGAGAAATGGAATTTAATAGATTGTTGAGTTCTGTGATTTCAGAGTATGGACAACCAGATCTTGTTAATAAAGAAACTGAAGCTAATTACAATAAACAACAGATCAAAATAAATAAGGACAAATATCATTTAATTCAAAATGAAAGAGAGATAGATCAATGGATTAAAAAAGCTGAGGAAGTTGGAGAGATAGCAATTGATACAGAAACAAGTTCTTTAAATTTGAATGAAGCAGAGTTAGTAGGAATTTCATTGAGCTCAGAAATAGGAAGTGCTTGTTATATTCCAATCGCACACAAATCTGGAACAAATATAAAAAAAGAAAATGTTATTAAAAAACTTAAACCTCTTTTAGAGGATCAAAGTATAAAAAAAATAGGGCAGAATATAAAATTTGATTTCATTATTTTATATAAAAATGGAATATCAATGAATGCTATGGAGGATACGATGTTAATGTCCTATGTTTTAGATGCTGGAAAAAACAGGCACAATATGGATACTTTATCTGAAATACATTTAGATCATAAGACTATTTCTTTCAAGGAAATTGTTGGTACTGGAAAAAAACAAATCAATTTTAGCGAGGTCACTTTAGACAAGGCAATGGAATATGCTGCTGAGGATGTTGATATTACTTATAGACTTTATAAAATTTTCCATAAAAATCTTAAAAATGAAAAGTTAATTAGTATTTATGAAATATTTGAGAAACCTTTAATAAAGATACTAGCATTCATGGAAATTGAGGGGATAAAAGTTGACAGTAAATTTTTAGAAATTTTATCAAAAAAATTTGAAAATAAAATCAAGTTTTTGGAAACTCAAATTTTTAAAATTTCTAAAAAAGATTTTAATATTGCCTCACCTAAGCAACTTGGAGAAATAATTTATAATGAGCTGAAAATTGCAAATTTAAAAAAAACCAAAAAAGGCAGTTTTGCTACAAGCGCTGCAGTGTTGGAGGATTTAGCTTTTAAAGGGCACGAGTTTCCAAAATTAGTACTGGAGTGGAGACAAATTTCTAAACTTAAAAATACTTATTCAGACTCATTAAGAGAACATATTAATAAAAAAACTAATAGGGTACATACGTCTTTTTTACTTGCAGCAACTACGACCGGTAGACTTGCCTCAAGTGACCCAAATTTACAGAATATTCCAATAAAATCAGATGATGGCAAAGAAATACGAAAAGCTTTTATTGCAAAAAAAGATCATGCATTAATTTCAGCAGATTATAATCAGATTGAAATGAGAATTTTGGCGGATTTAGCAGATGTTAAAGAGTTAAAAAAAGCGTTCAAAAATAATGAAGATATTCATAGTTTAACAGCCAGCCAAGTTTTTAATATTGATATTAGAAAAATCGATCAAGACAAAAGAAGAAAAGCTAAAGCAATAAATTTTGGAATAATATATGGAATATCGCAATATGGGTTAGCAAAACAGATAATGGTATCTAATAATGAAGCTGAAGAATTTTTAAATTCATATTTTATAAAATTTCCTGAAATAAAAGATTATATGCAATCAACAATAAAATTTTGTCGAAAGAGTGGGTATGTAAACAATATTTTTGGAAGAAGAACTCATGTTGTTGGGATTAATGATAAAAATTTTAATGTTCGTAATTTTCAAGAAAGAGCTGCAATTAATGCCCCCATACAAGGGTCAGCATCAGAAATAATGAGATTAGCAATGATTAGACTTGATAGAAAATTAAAAGAAACTAAATCAAAAATTCTTCTTCAAATACACGATGAATTAATATTTGAGGCACCAAAAGATGATGTAAAAAAAGTCTGTAATCTAATTCAAAAAGAAATGACAGGTGTAGCTGATAGTGATTTGCATTCATTTTCGATACCATTAACAGTTGATTTAAATGTTGGCGATAATTGGGGCATACTTCACTGATTTGAATGTATTGCCCAAATTCGAACAATTTAGTATTTTTATATAAGTAATTTTTTATGAAGCAAACAATTGCATTAATAGATGATGATAGAAATATTCTTACCAGTATAAGTATTGCTCTTGAAAAAGAGGGATTTCATGTTCAAACATATCTCGACGGCGAGAGTGCTTTAATTGGTCTTACAAGAACTCCCCCAGATTTAGCAATAATTGATATAAAAATGCCAAAAATGGATGGTGAAGAGTTATTAAAAAAACTAAGAAAAAAAACATCTTTACCAGTTATTTTTTTAACCTCCAAAGATGATGAAATTGACGAATTACTAGGTTTGAAGCTTGGAGCAGATGATTTTGTAAAAAAATCAGGAGGATTTTCAATTAAAGTTCTAATTGAGAGAATAAGAGTTCAATTAAGAAAAAAAAATCAAACTAATATAGAGGATAATAAAAATATTATAGTTCATGGGAAACTTAAGTTAGACCCTTCTCAATTAGAATGCGAGTGGGACGGGAAACAACTACCTGATAAACTGACAACAACAGAATTTTTAATAGTAAAAGAGTTAGCCAAAAGACCAGGTATAATTAAAGAAAGATCACAGCTAATGGATATAGCCTATAGGGAGGATACGGATATTGAGGACAGAACTATTGACAGCCACGTTAAAAGAATACGAAAAAAATTTAAAAAAATTGATGATAGTTTTTCAGCAATAGAGACAAGATATGGTAGCGGGTATAGATGGAATGTTAGTTAATGTTAAAAAATCTATTAAAAAATTTATCAATACTTAAAAAATTTCTATTTATTAATTTAATCACTTTTGTAATTATCGGAAGTATTACAATTATATATTTAAGTAAAGTCCAGCCTAATTTAATAAAAAAAAAGACATCAAATCATATAAGAATTATAAACAATACAATTGATCATATTCTAAGACTAAATATCGAGTTCAATCAAGACGATATAAGAAAGTTTCTCTTTTCAACAAGATTTATTTTCCAAAATTTAGATAGAGTAATCTTATTTGATAAAGACTTCAATTTAGTCGGTGATACAGATACTTTAGATCTTGACCCAAGGTCTTTCTCAAAAAGAATAGATATTGTTGAATTTGAAAAACTTGATGAAGAGACTATAAATAAAATTATAAATAAAAAAACGATCATAAAAAATAAAATATTATCATTAAATGATATATTGTTAAATTATAGTAAATCTAAAGACTTAAATAAGCCTTATACTTTTACTCAAGAAAATTATAATCAATTTTTTTTAACTACAATTAAAAGCGTAAATGTCGATGGTATTAATATTGGCTACCTTGCAATATCTGAAAATGCAAATGATATTAAAGCTGCTATAGATGAAAGAAAAACTTTTATTATTAGAACAGCTTTTGTTGTAGCTATTGTTATCTTAATATTTTCAGTTGTGCTTAATAGATATTTTCTTAAACCAATAAAAAATTTAGTTAGCTATACAAAAATTGTAAAAAATAAAAGTAAAAAAGAAATAAATATCGACAGATTAAAGAATAGAAATGATGAGCTTGGTGCTCTTTCAATATCACTAGATGATATGACACACGAGCTTCAAAAAAGGATTGATACTGCTGAAAATTTTTCTACTGATCTTGTTCACGAAATCAGAAATCCATTAGCATCACTTAAAAGTGCATCAGAAATAATTTCAGAAACTGAAGATAAGAAACAAAGAGAAAAACTAATAAAAATTATATCGCATGATGTTCAAAGAATAGAAAGACTTATAACTGATTATTCTCAAATGCTTAAGGATGAAGTTGCTATTACAAAGGAACAAATGAAAAAAATCGATCTTAATGAAATTTTGAATTCAGTTGTTGATGATTTTAATAATATTTATAATCAAAAAAGAGGGATTAATATTCAATTAAAATCAAATGGTTCCTCAAAATATATAATTTATGGTATCGAAAATAGAATAGAACAAATAATTGCTAATTTATTAGATAATTCAATTTCTTTTAGTGAAGATAATAAAAAAATTTATGTTGATTTATTTGAGGATAAAAAAGGTAATAATGTAATTCACGTAATTGATGAAGGTCAAGGATTTAAAGAAAAAGATACAAACAAAATTTTTAAAAGATTTTATAGTAATAGACCAGAAAAATTCGGAGAACATTCTGGACTAGGGCTTAATATTGTAAAAAATTTGATTGAATTGCATGGTGGGACAATAAATGCTTCCAATAATTTAAATAAAAAGGGTGCAAAAATGGAAATAAAGTTTCCTAAAGCTTAATCAAAAGTTGATTATTATTATTTTTATTGTTAGAAACCTGCATGACTGATTATAAAGTTAAAGACATATCTCAAGCAGAATTTGGTAGAAAAGAAATATCTTTGGCAGAAACAGAAATGCCAGGATTAATGGCGTTAAGAAAAGAATACAAGGGAAAGTTTCCACTTAAAGGGGCTAGAATATTAGGCTGTCTACACATGACAATCCAGACAGCTGTTTTGATAGAAACTTTGGTAGAATTAGGAGCTGAAGTGAGATGGTCATCTTGTAATATTTTTTCAACGCAAGATCATGCTGCTGCTGCAATTGCTAAAGCAGGTATACCTGTTTTTGCTTGGAAAGGTGAAACAGAGGAAGAATACTGGTGGTGTGTAAAACAAACTATTGAAGGAAAAAAAGACTGGAAACCAAATATGATTTTAGATGATGGTGGAGATCTAACTGCCCTCATGCATAAAGAATATCAGGATTTATTAAAATCAGTAAAAGGATTATCAGAGGAAACTACAACTGGTGTGCTTGCTCTTAAAAAGATGGAGTCTGAAGGAAAACTGATGGTGCCAGCTATAAATGTTAATGACTCAGTTACAAAATCAAAATTCGATAACCTATATGGTTGTAGAGAAAGTTTAGTTGATGGAATTAAAAGAGCTACTGACGTAATGATGTCAGGTAAGGTCGCAATTGTTGCAGGATTTGGAGATGTGGGAAAAGGTAGTGCTGCATCTTTGAGACAAAGTGGAGCCAGAGTTATGGTAACAGAAACAGATCCAATATGTGCTCTACAAGCTGCAATGGAGGGCTACGAAGTTGTTTTATTGGATGAAATGATAAAAGAAGCAGACATAGTAGTCACAGCAACAGGTAATAAGGATATTGTTACAGCTGATCATATGAGAGATATGAAGGATAGAGCAATACTTTGTAACATAGGACATTTTGATAATGAAATACAAGTTGAAGCTCTTAAGAATTATAAATGGGATGAAATCAAACCACAAGTTCATGAAATAACTCTACCAAGCAAAAAAAGAATTATTTTATTAGCAGAGGGAAGATTGGTAAATTTGGGTTGTGCAACTGGACACCCTAGTTTTGTAATGAGCGCATCTTTTACAAACCAGGTTACTGCACAAATAGAATTATGGAATAATTCTGATAAGTATGAAAAAAAAGTTTATGTTTTGCCAAAACATTTAGATGAAAAAGTAGCTATGCTCCATTTAGAGAAAGTAGGCGCAAAGCTTACAAAATTATCTAAAGATCAAGCTGACTACATAAGTGTAAAACAAGAAGGACCTTATAAACCAGATGCCTATCGCTACTAAAAGTAGCAATTTTGATATTTCTAAAAAAAAAAATTTAGAAAAAATAATTCATCAATTATTAAATCAGATACAAGTCGGAGATACCTTATTATTATATGGAGATTTAGGTGTAGGCAAAACTACTTCAGCGAGACTTATTATTAATAAATTGCAAAAAAAGAAAAAGGTAAAGATATCAGAAGTTCCAAGCCCAACTTTTAATATCGTTAATGAATATCAAATTAGTGATACTCTTATATGTCACTACGATTTGTTTAGATTAAATAAAAAGAGAGAATGCGAGAATATAGGAATAAATGAGAACATTGATAACAAAATATTAATAATAGAGTGGCCAGAAAAAATAAATAAAAAACCAAAAAATAGACTAGAATTATACTTCAAGTATAAAAATAACTTTACTTCTAGATCTCTAAGTACTGAGAGTTTTGGTAGATGTAAAAAATATGAAATTCTTGAAAAAAAATAATTTTACTAAAATCAGTGGGGATGCATCGTTTAGGACGTTTTATAGAGGTGATAATTCTATACTGGTATTCTCAAAAAAAGACAAAAATAAAAATTTACTTGTTTATGACTCTGTGAATAAAATTTTACTCAAAAATAATATTCCTGCGCCAAAATTGATTAAAGAAAATTATAATCAAAATTATATTGAAATTGAGGATTTGGGAAAAGTTCAAGCTTTAAAGATTATCAAAAGTAAAAAAAATAAAAAAAGATTTTTCTTGGAGATTGTTAAAGTTCTTATCAAACTACAAAAAATTAAAGACAGAAAAGTTTTAAATTTTTATGGAAAGAAGTATAAAATTCCTCCATATGATAAGAAAAAAATTTTTTCCGAAGCAAAGCTTTTTGTAGATTGGTTTATTCCTTTCAATATTAAAAAATTAGATAATTCAAAAAACAGGAAAAAATTTGAAAAAATTATAAACAAACTTATTTCAAAATTAAAAATTTCAAAAAAAGTACTAGTTCATAGAGACTTTCATGTATCAAATATTATGTATTTCAAAAAAAAAATGTATCTCATTGATAGTCAAGATGCAGTAATAGGAAATATTGCTTACGATTTAGCCTCATTAATTGATGATGTAAGATATAAAACAAATTCTAGTTTAAAGAGGGAAATTTATAATTATTATATAAATAAAAATAAAAATAAGGTTAGTCATTTAGATTTTAAAAATGATTTTGAAATTTTATCTGTTTTAAGAAATTTAAAAATAATCGGTATTTTTACAAGACTTGCAAAAAGAGATAACAAAAAAAAATATTTAAAAATGATTCCGTATTGTTGGAAGCTAATTCAAAATCGAATTATTGATAATGTGGCATTTCAAGATTTAAAATTATTTTTGAAAAAGAAAGAGTTTAAAAAATATATAAAGTTTTAATGAAGAAAATTTCTACAGCAATTATTCTTTGTGCAGGTTATGGAAAAAGACTTCGACCTTTAACTAATAATATTCCAAAACCATTATTGAAAATTAAAAATATTACTCTTTTAGAAAATACCTTAAACTTAATCAAACTTCTTGGCATCACAAAGGTATTGTTGAATACTTTTTATTTAAAGAATCAAATAATTGAATATTTGCGTAGAAATGATTTCAATTTAGATATTGATATTATAGAAGAGAGAGTAATCTTAGATACTGGAGGTGGTGTATTAAATTTAATCAAAAGTTCGGACGAAAATGATTTTATAATTTTTAATCCTGATACTATTTGGTCAGCATCAAATATTGAGGATATAAAATCAATGGAAAATTTTTATTTTTCAAATAAAGTTAAAAATATCCTTTTGGTTGTAAATAAAGATAAAAGTTTCGATAAAAAATTAAAAGGAGATTTTATATTCGAAAAGAATAATCTTATTAATTCAAGTGTAAATGATTATATTTTTACAGGGTGTCAAATAATTGATAGAGATATTTTCAAAAATCAACAAAATGAAGTTTTTCCAATGACTAATGTCTGGAAGGAATTAGAAAAACAAAAGAATTTATACGGCTTCGAGAGCAAAACAAAGTTTGATCATATCTCTGATATTGAAATTTATCATAAATTGCTAAAAGACTATTAAGTCTTTTTTTCTTTTATCATCTAAGTACTTAACATTTTTAACTTTTAAATCTTCATCAAAATTTATCATAAGTGGGTTTCCAGTTGGTATTTCTAATTTTGAAATTTTTTTATTATCAATTTCAAACAAAAACTTACACAAACTTCTTAATGAATTTCCATGCGCTGATATTAAAATATTATTTTTTTTTTTTTAATAAAGGATAAATATTTTTTTCGAAGTAAGGAACAGTACGATTATAGGTGTCTTCTAATGATTCTGTATCAGGTATTTTGTTACGGGGAATATCATTATAAACCTCAATATTTATTGGATGATAAGGATTATTCCTATTAAGAGGTTCTGGAGAAATATTCCAAGACCTTCTAAACTCAAGAACTTTTTTTTCACCAATTTTCTTTTTCATTTCTTCTTTATTTAAACCAGTCAAAGCCCCATAGTGTCTTTCATTAAGCTGCCACGCTTTTGTTATTTTTGCATCTTTAATTCTTAAAGTATTCAATATTAGTTTAAGTGTATTTATTGCTCTAATTTGAAATGACGTATAAAAAAAATGAAAACTTATTTTAGATTCTCTTATTAATTCACCAGACTTAACAGCCTCTAATTTTCCTTGAGCTGCTAAATCGATATCTAC
>CEUZ01290658.1_pt1 | contig 14286 bp, 16 predicted proteins | sample 361511 | NCBI WGS metagenome assembly CEUZ01 (sample SAMEA2622822, study PRJEB7988) | marine metagenome | biome: marine biome (ENVO:00000447); feature: surface water layer (ENVO:00002042); material: "saline water (ENVO:00002010), including plankton (ENVO:xxxxxxxx)" | depth 5 m
GTTTGGTTTATTATTTGGCCAAACCAAAAAAAAGCTCTAGGAATTGTGGAGTCTGCTCCTGAAGAAAAAGCAAAGTCAGCAAAAACTGCCATGTTAACCTCTAGAATAAATACTTTATTGTCACTGCCTATGCTGCTCTCAATGGTAATGGCACAAAATCTATATTAGTTTTTAATTTCTGAATCTTCTTTTAAAACAGTTTTGGAAGTTACGTTAGTATACTTAAGTATAGGAGTAGCTACAAATATAGATGAATAAGTTCCAACTATAACACCTACAATCATTGCAAAAGAAAAACCTTTAAGAATAGCTCCGCCAAAAATATATATAGATAAAAGAGCAAGTAAAGTTGTTACTGATGTTATTAAAGTTCTAGATAGTGTTTCGTTAGTGGAAAGATCTGAAATTTCAATTATAGGCATTTTTAGGTATTTTTTTAAGTTTTCTCTTATTCTATCAAATATCACCACTGTGTCATTCATAGAATAACCAACTATTGTAAGAATGGCAGCAACAATTGATAGATTGACTTCGTATGACAATAAAGAAAAAAAACCGACTGTAATTAAAACATCATGAATTATTGCAATTATAGCAGCTAGACTAAACTGCCACTCAAATCTTATCCAAATATAAAATAACATCGCGCTTAAAGACAAAAGTATAGCTATTAAACCTGATTTTAATAATTCACTACTAACTTTAGGTCCAACATTTTCAACTCTTCTAAAATTAATTTCAGTACCTAAATATGAAGATAATTTTTTGTTTATATTTTTAACAAAATCAGCATCGTTTGAATTAACTTTCTCAAACTTGACAAGAAAATCGTTTTTTGTGCCAAATTTCTTTACGTTTACGTCTCCGAGATCCATTCTTAAAAAAGCTTTTCTTATCTCTGAGATATTTATTTGAGAATTATCTGTTCTAATTTCAATTAAAGTTCCTCCTTTAAAATCTACACCTAAGTTTAATCCTTTAAAAAAAAGAATTAAAACTGAAAAAATAATAAATACAAAAGATAAAATATTTAATTTCTTATAAAATTTGCTAAATGTTATATTTCGCTTAACTTTTAAAATCATATATTTATGACCTTTTCTTTATTTTTCATTACATATATTGATGAAAGATGCCTTGCTAAAAAATAAGCTGAGAATAAAGTTGTTAAAATTCCAATTCCTAAGGTAACCGCAAAACCTTTAACAGGTCCGGAACCAAGAAAAAATAATATAATTGCTGAGATTAATGTTGTTATATTTGCATCTAATATCGCAGACTGAGCTTTTTTGTACCCTTTATCAAAAGCAAAAATATTTGATTTTTCTGATTTCATCTCTTCTTTAATTCTTTCAAAAATTAATACATTTGCATCAACTGCCATTCCTACGGTTAAAATTATTCCTGCTATGCCTGGTAATGTTAATGTTGCTTCCAGTAAAGTAAGAATACCCAAAAGTAAGAATAAATTAACAATTAATGCACTGTTAGCTATCACGCCTAAGAATTTATATTTTACAAACATGTAAAAAATAACTAATAAAAATCCTATAATTAATGATATTGCACCTGCTTTAATAGAATCCTCACCAAGGTCAGGTCCAACCGTTCTTTCTTCTATTATTTCTAGAGGGGCTGGCAATGAACCAGATCTAAGAAGTAAAGCTAAGTCTGTTGCGTATTGAAAAGAAAAATCTCCTGAGATTTGTCCGTTCCCACCTAAAATAGGTTCTCTTATTACAGGGGCGCTAATAATTTTATCATCTAGAATTATTGCTAATTTTTTACCTACGTTTTTAGTTGTAGCTCTGCCAAATTTTTTTGCTCCTACCCTATCAAATGAAAAATTTACTACTGTCTGATTAGATCTGTTGTCAATGGCAGGTCTTGCGTTAATAAGATTATCACCTTTGACTACTACTCTTTTGCTTACACTTAATTGATTAATACCATCTTCAAAAAATAACTTATCTGAACCAAAATTATCATCCTCATTAGATACTATGCGAAATGTTAAATTTGCAGTTTGACCTAATAAATTTTTTATTCTTCCAGGGTCATCCAAACCAGGTAGTTCAATTAAAATTCTTTCTATACCTCTTTTTATTATAGTTGGGTCTTTTGTTCCAACTTCATCAATTCTTTTTCTTACAATTTCTAAAGAATTTTCAAGCGTCGAGTTTTTAATTCCTATTAATCCATACTTTGTGTATTTTATTGCAATTAAATTGTTATTAACTTCATAATTCATTTCGTGAGATCTATACAAATTTAAGTAACTATTAAATGAATTTTTTTTATCATAAAAAAAATTATCAAATTGTTCAATATGCTCATTATTAATTAAAAAAGTTATTGAATCATTTTTCAACTTTAAATTTTTAAATTTTATTTTCTCTTCTTTTAGTATTTTTCTTAATGAAATAAGTTTTGTTTGCAATTGTTGATTAACCACAGGTAATGAATCGACTTCTAGTAACAAGTAAGATCCTCCTTGTAAATCTAAACCTAAGTTTACTTTTTTGGATAAAAATGAATTTTCTTTAAAATCAATAAAATTAGATAAAGAAAAAATACTTAAAAATACTATAATAGAATATATTAAGACTAATTTTATTTTTGAAAAGTACAACACACGATATAATTATTTTTTTGTTTTTTGATTACTTAAATGATTTTGAATAGTAGACTTAACAATTTCCACAGTGACATTTTCTGAAATCTGCAAATCAACTTTATCATTTTCGTGAACTTTCTCAATTTTTCCTATCATGCCTCCAGATGTAACTACCTCATCACCTCTTTTTAAAGCATTAACCATTATTTTGTGATCTTTAATTCTTTTCTGTTGTGGTCTAATAAGAAAAAAATAAAAAATTACAAAAATAAGTATTAACGGTATAAATTGTGCAAAACCTGAACCAGACATATATTATATTCCTAAATTTTATTAATAATTATACTAAATAAAAAAAATAAACAATAAAATTATCTTATAACTTCTTCATTGTTCATATACGGTCTAAGAGCTTCAGGAATTACAATGCTCCCATCTTTTTGTTGATAATTTTCCATAATTGCGATTAAAGTTCTACCAACCGCTAAACCCGATCCATTTAATGTACCCAAAAAATCTGTTTTATTATTTTCATTTTTAAACCTAGCTTTCATTCTTCTTGCCTGAAATTGACCGCAAGAGGAACAACTAGATATTTCTCTGTATTTTTTTTCTGAAGGAATCCAAACCTCAATATCATAAGTTTTTTCAGCACTAAATCCCATGTCACCGGTAGATAATAAAACTATTCTATAAGGAAGTTTAAGGTTTTTTAAAATTTGTTGAGCACAATTTAACATTCTTTCAAGTTCATCTAAACATTTACTCGGATCAACAATACTTACTAATTCTACTTTGTAAAATTGATGTTGGCGAATCATACCTTTTGTATCCTTTCCGTATGAGCCAGCCTCTTTTCTAAAACATGCAGTTGAGGCCACCATACGTAGTGGGAGCAATTTTTTATTAACTATAGAATCTCTTACAATATTTGTAAGAATGACTTCTGCTGTCGGTATTAAATACTTTTTGATTTTTTCATCTTTAAGATTCAATTCAAATTGATCGCTTTCAAATTTTGGTAATTGACCTGTACCGAACATCGTGCTTTCACTTGCAATTAATGGTGGTGAAATTTCTTTATAACCAAACTCTTTAGTATGAATGTCTAACATATAATTTGAAATGGCTCTTTCTAACTGAGCAAGTTTACTTTTTAAAAAAACAAATCTAGCTCCTGACGTTTTTGTTGCTGTATCAAAATCCATCATATCCAAATTTTTACCAATTTCATGATGTGAAATAGGCACAAAATCAAAATTTTTAATTTCACCAATTTTTTTAATTTCCTTATTTGACTTTTCGTCATTTCCAATAGGAACATCATCTCTAGCAATGTTAGGCAAAGAAGATAAAATGTCGTCAATTTCTTTTTTAATTTTAGTCTGATCGATTAAAAATTTTTCAATTTGTGATGAAATTTCTTTCGACTTTGAAAATTTACTTTTATCAATATTTTTTGAGATTAATTTCTTTTCTTGTTCAAGTCTTTCTCTTTTATTTATGAGTTCCCTGTTTTTTTTATCTAAATTTAATATATTTTCTATATCAATTTTTGAATTTCGAGCTTCAATTTTTTCTTTAAAAAAAGAAGATTCTTCTCTAATTAATTGTATATTATGCATTGTCTTTCTTTTTTTCTATAATTTTAACTGATATTATAGATAATTCATAAAGAATTAACAAAGGTATTCCCAGACCAATTTGTGTTATTGGATCGGGCGGTGTAAGAAGAGCTGCTACAATAAAAATTATTACTATTACGTATTTTCTTCTTTTAATAAGAAAATTAGAATCAAGAAAACCAACTCTTGCTAAAAGACTTAACAACACAGGTAGTTGAAAACTTAATCCAAAAGCAAATATTAATTTCATTACTAACGATAAGTATTCATTTACTTTAGCCTCTAATTGAATTGGCAAAGTACTTACTTGTGAAGTTGTTTCGAAAGACAGAAAAAAATTTATAGCAAGAGGCATAATCAAATAATAAACTAACATTCCACCCAAAAGAAATAAAACTGGTGTAGCTACTAAATAAGGTAATAAAGCTTTTTTTTCATTTTTATAAAGTCCAGGGGCTATGAATTTCCAAATTTGTATTAAAATAATAGGACTAGAAATAAAAAAAGAAGCAAAAAAAGCAACTTTTAAATATGTTATAAATGTTTCGTGAAGAGCAGTAAAAATTAACCTCCTATCGGTACCATCATTTTTTACAGCCTGGGCATAGGGTTCAACTAAAAAAGCATATATATTTTCAGCAAAAATATAGCAAATGACAAAAAATATTAATAAGTATAAAATTGATTTTAATATCCTCGATCTTAATTCGGTAAAATGTTCAATAAAACTAGCTTGTTTTTTATTATTCTCATTCATTATTTTCTTTTTTAATTTTTTTAACTAATTTTTTTTCTGATTCTAAATCTTCATCGAAAATATTTTCTACATCTGAAACTTCATCTTGAATTTGACTAAAATAATTTTTTGCAGTTTTAAACCAGGATCCTATTTTTCTTAACATTATTGGAAAATCTTTAGGTCCAATTATTAAAATAGATAAAACCACAACAATAAGTATCTCAAACCATCCAATTTGTGGCATTTTTTAAATTAATTGTTATTAGAATTTGAATCGTCTTTAGGTTTTTCTTCTGTAGATTCACTCTTATCCTGAACAGGATCTTTCATGCCTTTTTTAAAACTCTTAATACCTTTAGCAACATCGCCCATTAAATCAGATATTTTCCCTCTTCCAAAGAGAAGAACTACTAAAACAACTACTATTGCAATTTGCCAAAATCCTATACTCATAGCAAATTTATATACAATTTTTTGTGTTTATTAAAGATATGATTTATTAATAAAATGTGAAAAAAGTCCAGTTTTTCTATTCTTCTTCATTATTAAGAGTTTTGTTCAGCATGTCATCAATGTTTGAATAAATATCTTCCTTTTTTTCTTGTGCTTGCTCTTTAAAAAACTTTCCAGTTCCAAAAATTGTGTTATCAATATTGCTAGTATCAATTAAACCTGCAGAAGAAAGTTCTTCGACATTTGGTAAATCTGACAATTTTTGAATATTGAAGTGGCTTAAAAAATCATCTGTAGTAACATATTGTATTGGTTTGCCTGGAACATTTTTTCTTCCGGCGGGTCTTACCCAATTAAGTTCTAAAAGTATCTCAAGCGTATTTGTCCCAAAAGATACACCTCTGATTTCTTCTACTTCTGCCCTTGTAACAGGTTGGTGGTAAACAATAATTGCTAAAGTTTCTATTGTAGCTTTTGACAATTTTTTTTGAGTTGAATTATCTAAATTCATCACTTTAGACAAGCTGGCAGCTGTTCTAAAAGACCATTTATTAGCTATACATATCAAATTGATACCTCTATTTTTATATTCTTCTTGAAGCTTTAGCAAAATAGATTTGATGTCTGCTCTAGATTTCATTCTACTTTTTATAGTTTCTATATCTAACGGTTCCTCTGCAGAAAATAATATAGCTTCTACTTGTCTTTTTGGTTCAACTTTGCCCGAAGGAAATTTCAAAACATTTTCATCTTTTTTTTTATTCATTTTTTTCCCGTATCATAATTGGATCAAATTCTTTCTCTTGCATTATTTTAATAACTCCTTCTTTTGTCAATTCTAGTGAAGCAGAAAAAAAACCAGCAATACCACTCTTTTTTAAAGAAGAATTCTTTTTAAATTTATTTGGTATTAGATCTGATACAGCTTTCCATTCTTTTAAATCTTTTAAATTTTTCTTAATAATTTCGATCGCAGCTTCAGTGGTACAAACTGGAAGTTTTGGAATATTTATAGATGTAAAATTCTGCTTCATAATGTGATTTGAGTAAGCTTTTAATAGCTCGTATAGAGAAACATTATAGTTAGACTTTTTATTTAATTTTATACCACCCGACATACCGCGCATACGGACGTCAAGGCCTAACCTATTTTTTTTAAGTAATTGATCAGATAAAATTCTGATAAGTTCTAACTTTTTTAACTGCAATTTAAGTTTTTCTGCAACTTCTGAAGCTTTAAAATCTTCTTCATCATCTTTTGGTAATAATAGTTTTGATTTTAAATAAGCTAGCCAAGTAGCCATAAGTAAATATTCTGAAGCTAAATCTAGGTTTATCTTTTTTGCTTTATTTATAAATTCTATAAACTGGTCAGCTAATTGTGTAATTGATATATCAGCCAAATCAACTTTTTGTGCTTTTGCTAAATCAAGTAGCACATCAAGTGGTCCTGAATAATTGTCGATATTAACTTTTAGTATATTTTCATCTTCGTGGGCCATAACTAAACACTACCTCAAAAATTTATAAAATTGTGATGTTTTTTTTTGAGTAAATTTATCGATTTTGGGTATAACTTTCATTAGTTTATTCATTTCATTAATATTGCCATTACAGTGCAATATTAAATTACATCCAGCTTTTAAGGCCAAACGTGCATTTTCAATCGCACCATATTTTAATGCCTTCATTGATATGTCATCGCTAATTATAATTCCTTTAAAACCAATATGTTTTCTAATCACATCATTTATAATTATTTTTGAGTGAGTAGCTGAATATTTAGTATCATAGGATTTAAAAATTATATGTGCGGTCATCGCGAAAAAAGAATTTGATAATTTAAAGGGTCTAAAATCTTTTTTTATCAAATCTTTTTTACTACTCGTAATAATGGGAAGTTTAAAATGGCTATCTGCTGTTGCCCTACCGTGTCCAGGAATATGCTTCATTACACTACCAATTTTTCTACTATTGTATAATTTAATAGTATGATTACCTATTTTAGAAATTAGACTGGGATCACTAGAAAATGATCTATCTCCAATAACTTTGTGTGTGTAATTATTAAGAACATCTAAAACTGGTATTGTGTTAATATTTATACCAACCTCATTTAATATATCACATACATTATCAACATATATTTTATAAATATTATAAAAAACGTTAATATTTTTTTTATAAGTTTTTTCAAAAAATCTTTGTGAAAAATTACTAAAATCAAAAATTTCGTTAAGTCTAGAAACTCTTCCACCTTCTTGATCTATTAATATTGGATAATTTTTATCTTTAACAATTTTTTTTATACTTTTTATAAGTCTTTTTAATTGATGAATATCTTTAATATTTCTTGAAAATAAGATTATACCCCAGGGTTTGCCATATCTAATAATTTTTCTTTCATTCGAAGTTAAATTTAAACCTTTGATACCAAATATAATAGCTTTGCGATTCATTTATTTATTAATTAATTCCCAAAAGAAATATTTTTTTTTGTTTTTTTTGTAAACCTCAGTATCGTCTTTATATTCAATAATATTGTCAGTATCGTTTATTAATAAGGGTAAATCCATAGTAACAAGTTCGATCTTTGAGTTGTGATAAGATCTTGATTTGTTAGTTTTTATTATATTCTTTTCAGAAAAATAATAAAATAATAAGAGGATAATGAAAATTAAAAATGATACTAAATAAATAATTTTTGTAATTTTATTCAACATCACATTCTATCTGGAGCTGTTACACCTAAAATAGATAAACCATTTCTTATTACAATAAATAAAGCTTGTAGCAACAATAGTCTTGAATAGTTTATTTCGTTTGGGTCATTAATAAATCTAAATTTTTTATTTTCATTACCTAGGTTCCAATAAGAATGAAATAAAGTAACTAATTCATATAAATAAAAAGGGATACGATGCGGCTCCAACTTTGCTGCTGAAATACCAACACATTTTGGCCACTCCGATATTTTCTTTAAAATTTCAATTTCATGCTCATTCAAATCAAAATTGGTATTGGGTAAATTGATTTTTTTATTAATATTAATTTTTAATGTTCTAAAAATAGAATTAATTCTTGCATTAGCATATTGAACATAAAATACAGGATTTTCTTTCGATTTTTCGGCAACTTTTTCAAAATCAAAATCAAGCTCAACATCACTATTTCTATTTAACATCATAAATCTTACAGAATCTTTGCCCACCTCATTTATTAAATCTTCTAAAGTAATGTAATCTCCTTTTCTTTTTGACATTTTAAAAGGTTTTCCACTTTTAAATAATTTTACTAACTGTGAAACTTTGCAAATAAGATCTATTTTATTTTTTGACAACGCTTTAACAGCGGATTTAATTCTTGTTATATATCCAGAATGATCCGCACCAAGAATATTAATTAATAAATCAAAACTTCTTTCAATCTTGTGGCCATGATAAGCTATATCGCTTGCAAAATATGTCCATGTCAAATCTTCCTTTTGCAATGCTCTGTCTATTTCATCACCAAATTTAGTAGAGGCAAATAATAACTGATTTCTAGATTTCCAATCTTTAGATTTTTCTCCCTTTGGGGCAACTAATTTACCAGTATAAACAAATTTTTCTTTTTCTAATTTTTTAATAATTTTAGAAACAAAATTTTTCTTTACTAAATCAGATTCATAAATAAAAATATCATGATTTACTCCTAATTTTTTCAAATCATTTTTGATTAATTGTATTGATATATTGAGAGATTCTGTTTTTAATTTTTCATATACTTTTTCATAATTTGAAAATTTTTGATTAGGATTATCTTTCAGAATCTGTTTTGCAATATCTATTATGTATTCACCAGGATACAATTCTTTATCATCAGGAAATTTTTTTTTTTCCTGAATTTCTAAAATTCTATAATATACGGATGAAACAAAGATCTTAATTTGATTACCATAATCATTAACATAGTATTCTTTGGTTACTGTATGACCATTAAATTTTAATAAATTTGAAAGTGCATCTCCAAGTACAGCACCTCTACAATGGCCAACGTGAAGAGGTCCTGTTGGATTTGCTGAAACAAATTCAATATTATATTTGTATGAATGTGACTTAGTTGAACCGTAATTAAAATCAGATTTTAATATTTCTAATAAATGTTTTCTCCAAAATTCTATTTTAAAGGTGATATTTAAAAATCCGGGCTTGGCTACTTCCACGGATTTAAATTCTTTAAAAGTATTTAAAAATTTATTTTTTAATAAATTAGAAATCTCAATTGGAGATTTTCTATTAATTTTTGATAATACCATACCAGCATTGCAAGAAATTTCTGCATTACTTATTTTTGGAGGTAGCTCTACTATGATGTTATCTAAACTGTTAGGAAGTTCTATAACTCCTTCTTTCTTTAAAAGATTTAAGCAGTTTATAATTTTTTTTTGATATTCTAAAAATAAATTCATTTTAATGTTTTATACAAATTTATTGCATATCTATCGGTCATTCCTGCAATAAAATCAGCGATTACCCTTTCGGTGTCATATTTTTTAAGTAAATAATTATTTATATACTTTTTAGGATTTTTTTTAATATACTTAAAAAGTACCTCTATAACTTTTTTTCCTTTATTTGTATTAACTAAAACGTTTTTATTATGATACATATTTTTTTTTAAAAAATCTTTTATTTGTATATCAAAATTTTTCATTTTAATCGAAAAGTCAACTATAGGATATTTTGCATTATAGATATTTTTTCTTGATTTAGGTTTAATCTTTTTTAAATTATAATTAGTTGTTTTAATTACATCCATGACCATTTCATTGATCAATTCTCTTATAATTTGATTAATTATTAATTCTCTTCTATAACTTTTTATATTCTTAATATGTTTATTAATCAACTTGGCGATAACTTTAATTGATTTAAGCTTTTCAAGAGAAAATAAATTTGCACGCAGTCCATCCTCTAAATCGTGATTATTATATGCTATGTCGTCAGATATTGCTGCAACCTGAGCTTCTAGCGAAGGTGTTTCTAAAAAATTAATTTTTTTTTCAAGTAAATCTAAATCCAATAAATTGCCATAATTTGTTAAATCTTTATTCGGTCCATTATGTTTAATCAATCCATCCAATGTTTCTATTGTAAGATTTAATCCTGAAAATTTGTAATATTTATTTTCCAAAAAAGTAACTATTCTCAAAGTTTGAATATTATGATTGAAGCCCCCATGCATAGTCATACACTCGTTTAATGTAGATTCTCCGGCATGTCCGAAAGGAGTATGTCCAAGATCATGGGATAAACTTAAGGTTTCGCACAAATCTTCGTTTAAACTTAAAAATCTTGCTAGAGTCCTTGAAATCTGTGAAACCTCCATTGAGTGAGTAAGTCTAGTTCTGTAATGATCTCCTTCCGTATTTACAAAGACTTGGGTTTTATGTTTTAGTCTTCTGAATGCAGTAGAATGTACTATTCTATCTCTATCTCTTTGAAATGGAGATCTTACGAAACTTTCCTTTTCATAAAAAATTCTTCCTTTGCTGCTAATTGATTTAATTGCATAAGATTTTAAATGATTTTCCTTATATTTTTTTTGCATAAACTTGGCTAGAGGATTATAATATAAAGTAATTTAGATTAAATGATTAAAGAAATAAACTTTACAAAACAGGCTGTGGAAAAAATTAATCAGCTTATCAGAAAAAAACAACCTGGTACCTTTTTTAGAATAGCAGTAAAAGGTGGAGGTTGTTCTGGGTTCAAATATGACTTTTCATTCGATAAAGAAATTAATAAAGACGATTTAAAACATGACAATATTGTTATAGATTCAGATTCCCTTAAAATGCTAAAAGGTTCAGAAGTAGATTACCAAAGTGAATTGATTGGTAACTCTTTTAAAATAAATAATCCAAAAACTAAATCATCTTGTGGTTGCGGAATATCTTTTTCTTTTTAATGAAAATATCTTCATGGAATGTTAATTCTATTAGAGCAAGAATTGATAATGTTAAAGAATACTTGAATTCAAGTTCACCAGACTTAGTTTTGTTACAAGAAATTAAAACAAAAGAAGAAACCTACCCTTTCGATGAATTAAGAAAACTTGGATATATATCATACGTAAATGGACAAAAAAGTTATAATGGGGTTTCTATATTAAGCAAAAAAAAAATTGAGATTCTGGAGAAAAATCTTCCAGGTGACAAAATAAAGCAATCAAGAATAATTTCTACGAAAATAAAAAATAAAAAAAATTTTTATGATTTAATAAATATTTATGTTCCTAACGGTAATCCTGTAGATACTGAAAAATATTTTTATAAAATTAATTGGTTAAATTTATTATACAAATATTTAAAAAAAAAAATTGATAAAGGAAATTCTATAATAATATGTGGCGATTTTAATATTATTCCTGAAGAATTAGACGCGTATGATCACGAAAAATATACTAACGATGCTTTATTTAGATTAGAAATAAGAAAAATATACAGACAAATTTTAAACCTTGGCTTTAGTGATGTGTTTAGAATCTTTAATAAAAAAGGTGAGAATTATACTTTTTGGGATTACATGCACGGGTCTTGGTCAAAAAATAAGGGGTTAAGAATAGATCATGTACTTTGTTCAAATAATATTTTAGATCATATTAAAAAAATTGAGATAATGAAAAATATAAGAAATCAAAATAAACCCTCAGATCATGTTCCTGTAGAATGTGTAATTAAATAATCCTTCCATAAACATCTTTGTATCTTACAATATCATCCTCACTTAGAATTGGTCCCATTTGAACCTCCACAATTTTTACTGGATCATTATAAATATTTTCAATTCTGTGCTTGAATCCTTTTGGAATAAATACTGTCTCTTTTTTTTTCATAAAAAATTTCTTTTTTTTTAATGTTATTTTGGGTTTTCCAGAAATAATTGTCCATTTTTCAGATCTAAATTTATGTTTTTGCAGACTTATAGAAGATTTAGGATTAATGGTTAATTCTTTTAAAAGAAAATTTTTACCACGAAATAAGTTTATGTATTTTCCCCATGGCCTAAAATATGTATTACTTTTTATTTTTTTTTTGGAAGTAGTATAAATAAAAAATTTCCAGATTTCTTTCCAATTTCCCATATCAACTAACGGTATATTTAGTTTTATGGCGTTTACATCATTTGATTTTTCCAAAATAGCGTAATCAAACGATATATCCTGGACCAATCCAAAATTTTTTTTGTTTAAGAAATACGCTTTTTTTTTTGTTTTGGCTCTTTCTACAGACTTTAAACAATTTAGGTAAATTTTATTCCTATATTTTTTGAAATTATTAATTAATGAATCCTTTCTCGCAAAAAAAATTCCTGCATTCATATATCCTTTCCTTCTTATTATATCTTTAGCTTTTTTTGGATTTGGTTTTTCAATAAATTTGAAAACTTGATTAATATTATTAGATTTTTTTTTAGTTAAAAGGTATCCATACTCAGACGATGCTGATTTTGGTTTAATACCAAAAATAAAAATATTTCTATTTGTTAATCGATTTTTGTGTGATTCTATTGAGTTATTAAATACCTTAATCTTGCCTATAATATTGTCTGAAGAAAAAAATATTACAGGTTGGTGGTATGGGATTTCCTTAATAAGAACCGATGACAGGATAGCAGCGGCAGTATTTTTTTTGTATGGTTCTAAAATTATTCGGTACTTTTTAATTTTATTTTTATTTAAATGCTTTTTTACGAAATCTAAATATCGAAAATTTGTTGTTATTATAGGATAGTCAAATATTGTACTTTTAATTCTTTCTAGGGTTTTATCAAATAAAGTCCATCCTCCCCAATCAATGAACTGTTTTGGTATATTTTTATTTGAATTAGGCCATAATCTTGTACCAGCACCACCACTCAAGATAATTGGTCTTATTTTCATATATCAGCGTAACATTTTTTTTCTTTTGATGCTCCAGGATGAGTAACGGCTCCTTTATACGCAGGACCAACTGACTGAGAATACTTCCACAAAGTACCGGAGGTATATTCAGTTTTTTTTGGTTTCCATTTTTTTTTTCTTTTTAACATTTCTTTGTTTGAAATGTTTACTTTTAAAATGCCTTTGTCAGCATCAATTTCTATAACATCACCATTTTTAATTAGCCCAATTGGACCACCAACTGCAGCTTCAGGGCCAACGTGTCCTATAGAGAAACCATGAGTCCCTCCAGAAAAACGACCGTCGGTAATTAAAGCAACTTTTTCACCTAGCCCCTGTCCGTAAATAGCACCAGTAGTAGATAACATTTCAGGCATACCAGGACTACCTTTAGGACCTTCATATCTTATAACAATTACATCATTTTCTTTTATTTTTCTTTTAAGAACAGCATCTAAAGCCGAAGGCTCTCCGTCAAAACATTTTGCTTTACCTTTAAATTTTCTTCTTTTCATGCCTGCAACTTTAACTATAGCTCCTTCGGGTGCTAAATTACCTTTTAATCCAACGAATCCACCGCTTGGACTTATTGGTTTTGAAGTTTTATAAATTATTTTTTGGTTTGATGGAAAAACTATATCTTTATGATTTTCTCCAATAGTTTTTCCAGAAACAGTCATACAATCTTTATGCATATAACCACCTTCTAATAATGCTTTAATTAAAACTGGAACTCCACCAATTTCATATAAATCTTTAGCAACATATTTTCCACCAGGTTTAAGATCAGCAATATAAGGAGTTCTTTTAGAAATATTTGTAACATCTTCTAAAGTGAATTTAATTCCAGCTTCATTTGCTATAGCTGGCAAGTGTAATGCTGCATTTGTTGAGCCGCCAGAGGCAGCAACCACCACAGCTGCGTT
>CEUZ01026148.1_pt1 | contig 14276 bp, 14 predicted proteins | sample 361511 | NCBI WGS metagenome assembly CEUZ01 (sample SAMEA2622822, study PRJEB7988) | marine metagenome | biome: marine biome (ENVO:00000447); feature: surface water layer (ENVO:00002042); material: "saline water (ENVO:00002010), including plankton (ENVO:xxxxxxxx)" | depth 5 m
CTCTTTTATTTATTATAAGTAGCTGAGCTTTCTTGAGAAGGCTTCAGACTTAATAAATATTTTGCTATTTGATTTATTTGCTCATTTGAGAGTTCATTTCCATCTCTGTAAATTGAAGCATGATTTTTCATCCTTGTTCCAATTTTGATCTCATCTGGATTTTCAATCCATTTTATTAGATTTTCTAAATTATTTTCTTTGATTCCAGCTGCTAGAGTTATTCTATTACCAAAATGAGTTAGATTTGGTGCTGACACAATCGCAGAATTTTCCTTATCATTTTTCCATTCTTCCCATCGATTATATTGAGATGTTACTTCTTTAGTATAGGCTCCTTTTTTGTATGAATCATAAGTATGGCACATACTACAGTTTCCAACAAAAAGTTTTCTTCCTTCATCTTCGTCTGATCCTGAAGTTAATTTAGCAGGTGGTGTTCTCATTTCATCCAACCAATTTTGATAATCTTCCTGAGTATGTACGATAACTCTGAACCTCATCATTGCATGAACTATCCCACAGAATTCTGCACATTGCCCATAATATAGTCCAGGTTCATCTGCTTTAATATATAACTGATTCTGGTGATTAGGAACCATATCTACCTTACCAGCTATTTTTGGTATCCAAAAAGAATGAAGTACATCTTGAGATCCGATTTTGACAATTATGTCTTTATCTTCGGGAAGATGTAATTCATTTGCTGTAACTATCTCTTCTGTTGGATATTTGAATTCAAACCACCATTGGTGTCCAACTGCTTCAATTACCAGAGAATCTTCCTCTTCGGGCATTACTTGAGTCTCCCAAATTGCTATGACTGTAGGAATTGCAATAATAACAACAATAATTGCTGGAATTATTGTCCATGTAATCTCAAGTTTTAGATTCCCATGAGTTTGTACAGGTAAATTGTCATCTTTCTTTCTATATTTGAATGTGAGATATATTATTCCACCTTCAACTATAATGAACACAACAACGGCAATCCAAAAAGTGAACATAAATAAATTCTTTTGAAGTTCAGCTATAGGGCCATGAGGGTCAAATGTTGATTGAGGACTGTCTGAATTACAAGCCATTGCAAATAGCAAAAGCGAAAACATCACACCGACCCAAATTATAGATTTAATTCTCTTATACATATAATTCTTGGATTTAGATAAATTAAAATTAATTTAATTTTAAATACATTGTAAGATTTTTTACCGATTTAGACATCAAGAATTATAGCATTTATTGAGTTTTATTGTAATTATCAAAAAAAACATAATTAAATAAACTATTTATGAGAGTATTGGTTGCTACAACAAATTTAGGTAAAATAAGGGAATTTCGAGATATTTTTCCATCCAAAATTCAAATATTAAGTCTCAAAGATCTTGATATTAATATAGATGTTAATGAGGATGGAGAAACTTTTCGTGAAAACGCACTGAAGAAAGCTAAAGAGTACTATGAAATCTCTAATATTCCAACTATTTCTGAAGATTCAGGTTTGGTAGTTGATTTTTTGAATGGAGAACCTGGAATATTGTCTGCAAGATATGGTGGCAAAGACCTGAATGATGACCAGAGAGTTGATCTTGTTCTAAAAAATATGAATGGAGTTGAGTCTAAGCAAAGAAGTGCTAGATTTGTATCAATCATTTGTGGGATTGGTTTTTATAATTATCCACTTTTTTCAGAAGGAATTATGGAAGGTTTTATTTCTGATAGTAAAGAAGGAGTTAATGGTTTTGGATATGATCCAATATTTATGCCGATTGGTGTGAATAAAACAACTGCTTCAATGTCAAAACATGAGAAAAATAATATCTCTCACAGAAGGAAATCAATAGATGAATTTCTTAAAATGCTTATAACCGATAAAATTATATAAATGATGAAAAATATTTTTGATAAATATAATAGGCCTGTCAGAGACTTAAGAATTTCTGTTACTGACAGATGTAATTTTCGATGCACCTATTGCATGCCTAAGGAAGTATATGGAGAAGCTTTTAAGTTTTTACCAAAGGAAGAATTACTTGATTTCGATGAAATTGAAAAAATTGTTACGAGTTTTGCAGATTTAGGAGTTACAAAAATAAGACTAACAGGGGGAGAACCCTTAGTTAGAAAAAATATTGAAGAATTAATATCAAAGCTTTCAAAAATAAAAGGCATAGATGATATAGCTATGACTACGAATGGATACTTACTTGAGCCAAAAATTGATACTCTTTTAGAGGCAGGATTAAATAGAATTACGGTTTCTCTTGATGCTATTGACGAGATTACATTTAAGAAAATGAGTGATCAAAATTTTGATGTTAATAAGGTTTTATCTGCTATTGAAAGTGCTAACAAAAAAGGATTTGAACAAATCAAAATTAATTGTGTTGTCCAAAAAGGTGTTAATGAACACTCAATTCTTGACCTAATTAATTATTTTAGAGGGTCAAATAATATTGTTAGATTTATTGAGTATATGGATGTAGGTAATCTCAATGGATGGGAGTTGTCACAAGTCTTAACTATTCAAGATATTTTAGAAATAATAGAAAAAGAATATAAAGTAAAATCTTTAGAAGAAAATTATCATGGTGAAGTTGCAAAAAGATACATTCTTGAAGATTATTCAACAGAATTTGGATTTATAAGTTCCGTTTCAAAACCCTTTTGTTCAACTTGCACAAGAGCAAGGATTACGATGGATGGTAAGTTAGTAACTTGCCTTTTTGCAAATAGTGGTTTTGATTTACGAAAACCACTGAGAAATGGTTGTTCTCAAAAAGAATTACATAGAATTATTTCAGAGGTTTGGCTAAATAGAAATGATAGGTATTCAGAAATTAGGCATAAACTTTCTTCTAAAACAAATCATAAAAAAATAGAGATGTTTCAGATTGGTGGTTAGAAAATCTATGTTAGAAGAAATTACAATTTTTTCTGATGGTTCATCCCTTGGGAACCCTGGTCCAGGAGGGTATGGGGTTATCATGAGATGGAAGGATAAAGAAATTAAAATTTCAGAAGGATTTAGAAAAACTACTAATAATAGAATGGAGCTTTTAGGCCCAATAACTGCTCTGAAAAAATTAAAACAGCCTCAGAATGTCTTAATCACGACAGATTCAAGGTATGTAATAGACGGGATTGAAAAAGGCTGGGCAAAAAAATGGAAGCAAAATAACTGGATGAGAGATAAAAAAAATAAGGCTCTTAACTCTGATCTATGGGAATTGCTAATAAACCAATGTGATTATCATCTTAGTGTAAAGTTTAAATGGGTAAAAGGGCACAAAGGTCATGCTGAAAATGAGGAATGTGATTTGTTGGCCAAAGAAGCTGCAATGTCTAGTGATCTAAAAATTGATGAAATTTTTGAGTTGAAGGAATTGGAATAATGGAACAAAATAAATTTTCACATCTTGATAAGGATGGATCAGCAAATATGGTTGATATATCAGAAAAAAATATAACTTCTAGATCTGCATTTGCATCATGCACAGTATTTCTTTCTGAAAAAGCTTATCAACTAGTAAAACAAAATCAAATTGAAAAAGGCAATGTGTTAAATATAGCTAAGATCGCTGCAATATCAGCATCAAAAAAAACTCATGATTTAATTCCTCTTTGCCATCAAATCCCTCTTAGTAAAGTTGATATTGATTTTACGATGAATGATGAAAAGAATACTATTCATATCCATGGAACTGCTTTAACTGATTGGAAAACTGGTGTTGAAATGGAAGCTTTGACAGCAGTTTCAATTGCATCTTTAACTATTTACGACATGTGTAAATCTGTAGATAAAAGCATTCGAATAACTGATATTCAATTGGATAAAAAAACCGGAGGAAAGTCTGGTAATTACACTAGAAAATGAAAATTTAATTGACTCATATTTCTAATATTTTTATACAACAGTTATATTGTTAACATGTTAAACTAGTTGTTAATAAATATGGCTACGTAGCTCAGGGGTTAGAGCGAGCGCTTCATAAGCGTTAGGCCGGTGGTTCAATTCCACCCGTAGCCACCAAAAAAAAGATAAATCATGATTAAAACTCTATCTGCAGTACTAGTTGAACCAAAAAAACCATTAGAGATAGAAGAATTGATTATTCCTGACCCTTCTGCTGAGCAGGTTGTTGTTGAACAAATAGCAAGCGGAATATGTCTCTCTCAAGTACATGAAATTGATAAAACTTCTATAGATCAGTGTCCAAGACTACTAGGACATGAAGGTGTTGGTATTGCTACACATGTTGGATCATCAGTTAAATCTATCAAAGAAGGAGATAAGGTTATTACCACTTGGGTTCCTCGGTCTAATTTTCCAGGTCGGGAATTTTCAGATAGTTTGATTACAGGGATGAAATATAAGGGTAAAAAACTAACGGGTAAAATGGGTACGTTTTCTCAGAAATGTTTAGTTGATCAAGAACTAGTAGTACCAATACCATCGCAATATTATACTGAAGAAGCTTCTATTGTCGGATGTGCTGTATTAACTGGAGCAGGTTCAGTTTTACATACAGCTTCAGTTAGACCAGAAGACTCAGTTGCAGTTATTGGAGTAGGAGGAGTAGGGTTATCTGCAATTAAGATGGCATCTTTATTGCAAGCTTATCCAATAGTTGCTATTGATATATCAGATGAAAAATTAGATTTTGCTCGAAAATGGGGTGCTACGCATACAATCAATTCTACTAAGATTGATCCGATTGAAGAAGTGTTCAAAATTGCTAAAGGTGGAGTTGATTTTGCGTTTGATGCTGTAGGAACTAAAAAAACTCACGAGATAATTTTGCCAATGGTTAGAGGAGGAGGGCCTGGAGCTTATAATAAAGGAGGTACTGCAATATTAATTGGATGGCCTCATGAGACTATGGAAATTGCTCCTAGAGATTTTTTGTTTTTTCAACGTCAATATAAAGGAAGCCATGGGGCTTCTGATCCAGATAAAGATTTTAAAATGTATTTGAGATTAGATGCTGAAGGTAAATTTCCTTTAAAAGAACTTGTAACTAAAAAATATGATTTTGTTGATATTAATAAAGGTCTAAGTGACTTAAGAGATGGAAAAATATTTGGTAGGGCTTTAGTAACATTTTAAAATATAAAAATATAATAATTAGAGGTAACCATGAATAAACCTAAGGTAGTAGTAACAAGAACGCAATTTGAGAATGAAATGGATAGGCTAAAGGAGGTTTCTGATCTTATAGTAATTGACTCTCCTCAACCTCCTACAAAAGAAGAATTAAAAGAAAAAATTTCAGGAGCTACTGCTTTATTTGCACATATTAATGATGCAGTAAATGGAGAAATAATGGATGCTGCAGGTTCATCTTTGAGAGTCATAGCTGAATTCGGAGTTGGTTATGACAATATTGATGTTGAAGCTGCTAATGAAAGGAATATAGCAGTAGCTAATACTCCTGGAGTTTTGACAGAAACAACTGCTTCTTTTGCTTTCACGCTTATGCAATCTGCTGCAAGAAGAATTGCTGAGGGAGATAGATTTGTTAGAAATGGCAAATGGGCTCATTTTGAACCACTTGATTTATTAGGATATGATCTATCATCTTCAGTCTTGGGAATAATTGGTTTTGGCAGGATTGGATCTTATCTTGGAAAAATTGCTGCTGATAATAGAATGAAAGTCCTTTACTATAATCGCTCTACCCCACAAGAAACTTATGGAGCCGAAAGAATGAACTCTATTGAAGAACTATTAGAAAACTCTGATGTTGTTTCACTGCATTGTCCATACACCCCAGAAACAAAGAATTTAATATCAAAAAATGAGTTAAAGCTTATGAAAAAAACATCTACATTAATAAATACTGCTAGAGGGCCAATCGTAAATTTAGATGATACTTATCATTCTTTATCTACTGGAGAAATAGCTTATGCAGCTTTAGATGTAACAGATCCTGAACCTATAAATATGGATCACCCAATATTAAAACTAGACAATCTTACTATATTGCCACATATTGCTTCTGCGACTGTTGAAACAAGAAAAAAAATGTCACAAATGACAGTTGATAATATCATTGAGGGTTTGCAAAATAAATTACCAACATATTGTGTTAATTCAGAAAAAATTAATTGGTAACCAGTTTTTTTATGTAAAATCATAATAAAGCAATATTTTGCGCCTGTAGCTCAGTTGGATAGAGTGCAGCCCTGCGAAGGCTGAAGCCGTGAGTTCGAATCTCGCCAGGCGCGCCATTTTGGAGGGAAAAATGTCCATAAGTTTCATAGATATAAAAAGTGAAAAAATAATAGAGAATGGAAAAAATTTCGGAAAGATGGGTCAATACAAAGAAATAGTAGGGCTTGCTAACTTTAGACTTAATCCTGAATTAGATCTTAATAAAAAAATTACTGATATAGATAATCTTCCTATTAATTCGGAGGGTTTAGTTGAATTTTCAGCAGATATTCATATTATGCTTCCTGTTGATATGAATAAATCTAATAAAAAAATTATTTATGATGTAAATAATAGAGGAAACAAAGTTATGTTATCCCAATTTAATTCTGCTTCAAGAGGGGTCATGGTTGCAGGAGTTGCACCTGAAGATGATATTGGAAATGGCTTCCTAATGGAAGAAGGTTATACTCTTGTTTGGCTTGGTTGGTCAAATGATGCTCCTCCTATTGATGGAAAATTAAGATTATATTCTCCAGACCTAAATCAAAATGGGCATCCAATTATAGGTAAAATATATTCACAGTTCCAACCACTAAAAGATGTAAAACAAATTATGCTAAGTGATAGGATGCATGTTCCATTTCCAGCCTATGACACAAACGATCAAGAGGCTGTTTTAACTTATAAAAAATATCCTGATAATGATCCTGTAATAGTTCCAAGAGAAAATTGGAGATTTGCTTGGAATGATGGAAATGATATTCTAGATAATCCAAACTTTGTATATATGGAAGAAGGATTTAAGGCTGGGATAATGTATCAAATTTCCTATAGAGCATATGGAGCTAAGGCCACTGGCTTAGGTCTAGCCGCCACGAGAGATCTAATATCCTACCTTAAATATTCTGATAATGATAATAACCCAACTAAATCTAAAATAGACCATGCATATGCTTTTGGAGTATCTCAGTCAGGAAGATTTCTAAGACAATTCATATATTTAGATTTTAATTATGATGAGCTTGATAGGGAGGTTTTTGACGGTATAATCCCTCATGTAGCTGGAGGAATGAGAGGTGAATTTAATCAAAGATTTGGACAAGCATCTAAGGATTTACCCTCTGTAATTGCTCAATTATATCCATCAGCATCTATACCTACTGATGATATCCAAAAATCAGAAAAAGACGGATTGATGGAAAAATTTAGAAAAAGAAAATCTAATGCAAAAGTTTTTTTTGTTAATACGGGTGCAGAATACTGGAGGGGAGATGGATCATTAATACACACTACTTCTGATGGTAAAAATGATATTGAAGCTCCTCCAAACTCTAGGGTATATCATTTATCGTCTTGCATGCATGGTCCCGGCATCTGGCCACCAACTGATACTCAAGAGGCTGACGGGATGAGAGGTCAAAATTACCTAAATTCTATTGATTATACTCCTTTAATGAGAGCCTTACTTGTGAATTTAGACAATTGGGTATCCAATAATGTTGAACCACCTGAAAGTAATCATCCCAGACTATCGGATAATACAGCTGTAAATCCAAACTCACTAAGAGAAAAATATACTAAAATTCCAATATCATTCCCGGAGCATTTTTCATTCCCAAGAAAAATGGATTTTGGAAATAATGAAAATGTTATTGAAAATTTACCTCCTAAAAATGGAGAATTTTATGGATCCTTAGTTTCAGATGTAGATGATGATGGGAATGAAATTGCGGGTATTAAACATCCAGATGTAGCAGTCCCTCTTGCCACTTCAACTCCTTGGAATTTGAGGCATCCTGATGTTGGAGCTCCTTATCAAATAATTGGTTTAACTGGAGGACCACGAGGAGCAACTGTACCTTTTAAGAAGAAAAAAAGTGATGATGAGAATGATTCAAGAAAATCAATAGAAGAAAGATATAATTCTAAAGAAGAATACTTAAATTTGATTTCAAATTATTCTAAAGAATTGATAAAAGAAAGATTTTTGCTTGAATATGATTTGGAAAATATTCTTCATAGGTCAGGAGAAAGATGGGATTACTTTACTAAGTAATTTTTTAAATATAATACATCAATAAATAGGAGTATATATGTGTGGGATTTTTGCTTGTGTTTCCGAAGTTAATGTTTCTAATTTTTTAATAGAAGGATTGAAAAAATTAGAGTATAGAGGTTATGACTCTGCTGGAATTTGCCTTCAAACTGAAGATAGAAAAATAGAAGTTATAAAATCTTCTAATGCAAACTACCCTGTAGATGTACTCAAGAAATCTTTAGAAAAATCTAAAATCAAATCAAACGCTGGAATAGGACATACAAGATGGGCTACTCATGGACCAATTAATAACATTAATGCCCACCCTCATTTTTCTTATACTAATAATATTTTTATAGTTCATAATGGAATAGTTGAGAATTATGACTTTCTTAAGAAATTTTTGATAAGAAAAGGCGTGCTTATAAATAGTCAGACAGATTCTGAATTAATAGCTCACATGATTGATTTAATGTTGTGTAGTATGGGTAATATAGAATCAGCAATTTTTTCTGTTTCAAAGATGATTGAAGGAAATAATACTGTTGCATTAATGTCCAAAGAAATACCTGACTCTATATTTGGATTTTCAACTGATCCTTCAGGTGGATTAGTTGTTGGTGAAAAAGATAATCGTAGATTTTTGAGTAGTGATTCATATGCTTTAGAAAAATTTTGTAACTCCGTATCTTTTACCACTAAGGATGACCTAGTCATTATTACAAAAAAATCTTTGAGTATAATCGACCAAAATAAAGCAGCTAGAGTCCCTAAAAAAATTAATTTAAGGAAAGAATCAGAAATTCAAACAAATCAAGATGAAAATTTTCAAACTGATTTTATTATTGAAAAAGAAATATCTGAGCAGAATAAAACACTAAAAAAACTAATCAACAAAAGAATGTTAGATAAAGCAGAAGAGTCTTTTCCTGAAATTAATCGTCATAGATTACTATCATCAAAAAAAATAATTTTCACAGGAATGGGCTCATCTTATAATGCTGCCCTTTATGCTTCTTTACTATTTGAAGATTTACTTGGAATAGATACAAAAGTAGAATTTTCTTCAGAATTGAAAAATAAAAAAATAATTGATCCTGATCAAACTACTATTTTTGCAATTACTCAATCAGGTGAAACTGCAGACACGATTGAAGCTATAAGGAATACTAAAGAGCAGGGTGCTTATGTTGTTTCAATACTTGAGGAACCAAACAGTAAAGCAGCAATTAACTCTGATTCATATTTACTTTTGGAAACAGGTAAAGAAATTTCTGTTGCTGCGACAAAAACTTTTTCATCTACTTTATTAATGTGTAATTCAATCTGTATGTATATTGCAAGTTTACTAGAAAAAAATAATAAAATTATTTCTACAATAAAAGAAGGTTTTATGAATATTGATAATAATGTACAAAAGGTTCTTGATTGTTGTGATTACGATTACATAAGAGTTTCTAAATTTATTTCACAAAGTGATAAAGTTTTTTTAATTGGTAAAAATTTATCTTTTCCTATTGTCAAAGAAGGCTCCTTAAAAATTCAAGAAATTTCAAAAATAAATTCTAATTCATTTGTTGAAGGAGAATTGAAACATGGGCCAAACGCATTATTGGATAAAAATTCAATTGTTATTTCAATAATTGGACCTGGAGACAATATTAAGAAATCAATAAATACTCTTAGAGAAATTTCTTCAAGAGATGTAAATATAATAACTATAAGTTTTGTTCAAAATGATGAGATAAATGAATTATCCACTTATAATTTCTTAATAGAGAACAATAATAAGTACATATTTCCAATATTAGCAGTTATTCCTTTACAGAAAATCGCATTTATGTCTGCTTTGAATTTAGGTTTAGATCCAGATAGGCCTCAAAATCTTGCAAAAACCGTTACAGTTGAATAGTCTACCAATCAACACTAAATTCTGTGACTGCATTTTTCCAAAAAATATCTTCTAGTTGATCTTTATTAATTTCACAAATTATTGAGGCATGCTTAATTGAAATTAATTGCTCATACAAACAAAGTATTGGTCTATTTGAAGTATGTAAAAAAGTTAGAGATGAAACCTTGTCGGTTTCTAGCTGTTGGTGAGCATGCCCATAAGCATTATAAGCACCATGAAAAGATACAGATTCAATACCATCTGTTCCATAAAATATTCTTTTATGATCTTCATTCTTAAATAGCGTTATAAAAGGTCTAATATCTGTTACAGCAGATAAATCGTACCAAATATTGGGTAAATTTTTTAATGTATCAATACCTTTTTCTATTGGTCTATATGTAAAAGATCTTGCAACATGGGCAAGAATCCACTTAATATTTGGGTATCTTTTAGTGGTAAATTCTTCAAGATCAGATAGATTTCTTTTATCTCCGCATCCATCTTGTTTGGCCATGTGCAAAGTTATCCAAATACCTAATTCGTTTGCTAACTCAAGTTGTTCATGAGGTAAATAATCTTCTATTGAACACTCATTTGGATCCCCAGTAGAAGAAAAATATCTATATACTTTCAAACCCTGGAAACCTTTATTTTTTATATCATTTTCGATGTCTTTCAATGAATCTTTAGGGGTAGTAAGCCTATGCGCCCTAGTTTTTGTTTCTCCATTTATTTCTTGATAAATAAATTCATTATGTGCATTTATATCTGTTCCAATAAGTGGTTTACCTATTATTAGACTATTCACATCCCTATTTGGGAAAACGTTTCTATGCCATTCTCTAATTTTTGATAAAGGTTCGTTAGGGTAAATATCTTTATGAATACTTTTTTTGTCAATTATGTCATTGTTAATTAGGTGCACATGGCAATCATAAATTCTCTTAGGAACCCATTCTTCAAGCTCCTCATACCAAAAATCTTTATCAATATCTCGATACTTAAATAAACTTTTCATGTTATTTCCAGGGAACTTTGAATTCTCGAACTGCATTTCTCCAAAAAATATCCTCTAATTTTTCACTATCTAACTCACAAATAATTGATGCCTGCTTCATTGCAATTAATTGTTCATAAATACATAGTATTGGTCTGTTAGTAGTATGGGAAAAAGTTAATGAAGAAATATTATCAGTTAATACCTGTTGGTGTGCATGACCAAATGCAGAGTAGGCTCCATGAAAAGACACAGATTCTACAGCATCAGTTCCATAAAAAATCCTCTTATGGTCTTCTTTATTAAATAAAGTTATATATGGTCTGATATCAGTTACAGCAGATAAATCGTACCAAATATTTGGTAAATTTTTTAATGTATCTATCCCCCTCATGATAGGCCTATAAGTGAATGACCTTGCAATATGAGCAAGAATCCATTTAATATTTGGATATCTCTTAGTTGTAAATTCTTCTAAATCTTGTAGATTTCTTTTATCACCGCATCCATCTTCTCTAGACATATGTAAAGTCACCCAGAGACCTAATTCATTTGCTAACTCAAGCTGTTCATGTGGTAAAAATTCTTCTATAGTACAATTTGCCATATCTCCTGTTACAGAGTACATTCTATATACTTTTAGCCCTTGAAATCCTTTATTTTTAATATCACTCTCAATATCATCCAATGAATCAGATGGGGTAGTAAGTCTATGTAATCTAGTTAAGGGGTTCCCTTTGATCTCATTAAATAACCACTCGTTATACTCTTTTATTCTAGTCCCTAAAGCCGGCCTTCCAAGAAATAAATTATTTACTTCTCTATTAGGAAAAACTGTATTATGCCATCCCTTAATACCTTCTAGGTCAGCATCAGGGAAAACCCCTTTGTGTTCACTAGAATCATCTATTAAGTTGTTGTTAAGCATGTGAACATGACAATCATAAATTCTTTTAGGAACCCATTCTTCAAGCTCCTCGTACCAAAAGTTTTTATCATGTTCTCTGTAATCGATTAATTTCTGGGTCATATTTCACCTATTTTTCTTCTATTTCTACAAATCCTATTGTGTTCATCGCTCTACGAGCAATAATTTTCCAATTACCATCAGTATTATTTTCCTTATTAAATGCTTTATATCTACAGTGAACAGCATTGTTATTCAGATATTTCCAAGATTCTACATTATCTCCATTTTCACTAGTCTCCATAATTATCTCTCTAAGTATTAATTTTGGTCTAAATTTATCCTCATACAAGACTTTTATTTCTTCACAAGTTTCTGGAAGAGAAACTAAAATACTGGAATTATTTTCCTCTGAAGAACAACCATATATAAATATGACAGCTAATAATGTTTTAAGAAATATTTTCATATACAAATTATAAATCAATCAAGTAAATAGAAACATAAGTTTTCTTAAACTTGGGAAACTAAAAATATTCCTCTAGTAAAGCGCGCACTTTAGATGATTCTTCTTTTTAAATTATTCAGGGTATATATGAAAAAATTTAGCTAAGAGGAAAAAAAATTAATTTATTTATTAAAATTATTTATTTCTAGATTAAAATAATTTTATAGATAAATCTGAACTTATGAAAAGTAAACTCCGAGGCTATTAATTGTTCATAATGGTTTTTCTTTTATTATCTAAACAAGTTGATAAAAGAGATAAAAAAATTAAATATAATATTTTGTATTTTTTGTATTTCTTTTGTTTCTTGTTCTGATGAAAAGATTGTCAAAGAATCTGTTATTCAAGTTATTGTTACAGCAACGCCTCCAGCTATTTTACCAGTTCAGGTTGTACCTTCACCAATATCCACGATAATAACAAAATCAACTAATCCTAAAATAATACCAAAAAAAGAACCTACTCCAACGGTAATTCCTCAAACTAAATTTATTCGCCCCACTCCAACTCCAAATAATTCAGTAAAAAGGAACCAAACATCTTCAAAAATAACAGAAATTAATCTTAAGCAATCAACCTTTGAGGATTCTGAACTAGGGATTAAATTCAATATTCCATCTACTTGGAAAAAAAATAAAAAGAATAATTATGAGATTTCATTTTCTGGTAAACAAGGAAATGTATGGATAAAAAAGTTTATGTATAAAGACGAAATAAATTCAATAGAGGATTTTTATTCTCATGCGAGAGAAATTCCAACAAGAGTATCCACATTTAAAGAAGAATCAACTCAATTAATCGAACATAAAGGAGTGCAAGCTATAAAAATTTCAGGATCATTTGGAAAAGCTTACAGAGAGCATATTTTCCTTTCCTTTAGTAAATCTTATTCCACAATGATTGTTTTCACATGTAATCCTGATTTTTTGCCTGAATATGCGATGATTTTTGATAGAATTTTAGAATCTGTAGAAACAACATCTTTAACTTCTAGTCACACATCTAAATAATACACTTATCAAAAATAGTGATTTTTATAAAAAATTTATTCTTTATTTATTACAGTTAGAATTCCCATTATTACCATTGATAAAAATCCACCCATCCAGCCTATGATTGCGAAAATTTCTAATTCAGAGAAACCATCTAAAATTGCAAATACTCCAGCAATTGCAAATATAGCACTAATCACAGTGTAGAATTTTTTCTTCATTGTTAAAGCAGTACCCAAAATAATCCAACTGATTCCCATTATAATACTCAATGCTACATCAAATCCTCTTGTACCTTCCAAGATTCCCTGAGCAAGACCTGCATCAACTTTATCCGCTGCATCAAGAGCTGCAAGATGTACTCCTTGTAAACCAACTAAAACTGGAAAAGTAAGTAATATTAATAATCCTCCAATTTCAGCTAGATTTGAGCTAATAGATTTATCTGTATTGACAGATTTAGCTAGGAAATATATTCCAAGAATCATTGAAGCTGTAGCTAGAGTTGCGAGGTAACCTCCAATAACAGCTGAATTTTTACCAGATTCAACAATTTTTGCTAGTTCTTCAGATGCATTTAGTCCTGTATTATCAGGGAAAAAAGCAATCCAACTAACCATAGCAACTATTGGACCAAAAATCATCATAGATCCATATATTTTATTATTCATAATAAGTCCTTCTCATTTTTAATTAAATATTGAACTATGAATATGAAAATTACAACAGCAAAAGTGGTGGGCGATGAGGGACTCGAACCCCCGACCCCCTCGGTGTAAA
>CEUZ01097527.1_pt1 | contig 14276 bp, 13 predicted proteins | sample 361511 | NCBI WGS metagenome assembly CEUZ01 (sample SAMEA2622822, study PRJEB7988) | marine metagenome | biome: marine biome (ENVO:00000447); feature: surface water layer (ENVO:00002042); material: "saline water (ENVO:00002010), including plankton (ENVO:xxxxxxxx)" | depth 5 m
AGCTCAATTGGCTTGATTTATGCACTGAAAAAAATTTTTGTAAATTAGATTCTGATCTTTTAAAAAAGATAATGAAAAATTTAAAAATTAATAATCGTAAAGGTATAGTTTTTTGGATTACCGGTTTATCTGGATCAGGAAAAACTCGATTAGGTCACAAGATCAAAAAAAGTATAATAAAAAATTACGGACCAACCATTTTGTTTAGTGGGGATGATATAAGAAATATTTTTGAGTTTAAAAAATATTCATTAAAAGACAGGCTAAAAATTGTAACAGGATATAGCCGTTTGTGTTACAATCTTTCCAATCAAGGTATTAATATAATTTTTTGTGTAGTGGGATTAATGCATTCGATTCATAAATGGAATAGAAAAAATATTAAAAATTATATAGAAATTTATATTAAATCTCCGCTAAATAAAGTCAAAAAATTAAGTAAAAAAAAAATATATAAACAAAAATATATTCAAAATGTTGTAGGCTTTGATATTAAGCCAGAATTTCCAAAAAAACCAAATATTATAATAAATAATAATTTTTCCAAGTCTTTAGACAAACTCTCAAAAGAACTTTTAACAAAAATTAACAAGGCCACCAAATTAAATAATAGAATTTCGAGATAAAATATTCGAGATTCCCTCTTGCATAAGATTTTTGGATATTTTTTTTCCAGAAACTATTTGCTTTCTTATTTTAGTTCCGCTGATAAGTATTTTTTTATTATAAGAGTGACTACAATTATTTACTACATTTTTACAAGCATTACAAAAGTAAGGTTCATCAAAAGTAATAATTTTTATTCCTATTTTTGACTGGTATTTTTTACAAATTTTTTGAGACTCATATTTTTTATAATAATTTTTTCCGTAAGCATTTACAGCGCCCGCATGATCTCTTCCCACTAAAAAATGAGTACAACCGTAATTTTTCCTAGTAATTGCATGAAATAGTGCCTCTCTGGGGCCAGCATATCTAGGGTAATAATTGAGAAATTCTAAAAAAATTTTTTTGTTTTTATATAAGCCCTTTATCAATTTTTTATTTGTTTCTACAATAGCTCTTTCACTGTATTCATTTTTCCTAAACTGTCCAATTAGAGGCTGTATCATCAAAGCATCACAAATTTTCAAACCATAATTATGTATCCACTCATGTCCTTTGTGAGGAGCGTTTCTGGTGTGAAATCCAGCTACAGTTTTGAAGCCTGCTTTTTTAATTTTAAGTAGCACTTTTTTTGGATTAGAAAAAAATAATTTTCTTAATATATTGTTATTGAAATTTTCAATTTTCCCTTCAACAAAAAATTTTTTTGATTTTAAAAAATTATTAAGACCAGGATGATTCTTGTCTTTGGTACCAAATAGCTTTGCACCAAGTTTTTCCTTGTTGCTTAGTTGATATATTGAATTTATATTTACATCACAAATTTTGACATTATTAAAAAAGATATCTAAGGAATTTTCTTTTTTTGCATTTTTGTACGCCTTATCATCAATATCTAAATATATTGGTAAAGGAAAAAAAACATTGTTTGATAAATTATAACTCTCAATAACAGAAACAATATTACGTTTAGACATGAAATTAGTTATCGGATTGAAAACATTAAAATTGATATTCACTATATCCAGCAAATTATTTCTACTAATATTTATCCGCATTTTATTTATTTAGTTTTTTTGTTAAAAATAATTTTAAATTTGATTTACTAACATTGTAAACCATTATATTTATCTATAATAGAACTTTTATGTATTTTACTCATATATCTATCGGCGGGGGTATTGTGGGGATCGAAACTACGATTTCTGTATTTAATAATATTTGTTTTAATTTAAAAAATAAAAAAAAGAGACTAAAGTTTAAAGGTAAAAAATTCTCTTTTGCAATAATAGATACAAAACCCCAAAATATTCCTGGAGGGGTTGCCTATGGTTTCGAAGCATCTCAATATGGATATTTTAATAATCCAATAAGACTTTCTCCAGATAATTTAAAAAAATGGATATCTAAAAAAAATAATAAAAAAAAAATAATAACTTATTTAAAAAAACATGGTGGTTTTACTGGAAAAGAATGGTTAAAAAAAAATTTAGGTATTCTAAATTCTTCTAAAAAAAATCAGTTTATGGAGCTTTATTTTCCAAGAGTTCTTGCAAATTTTTGGATGGAAGAAAAGTTATTACTTCTATTAAAAAAAATGAAAAAAGCTAGCAAAAAATTTTCAGTCTTTTTTGAAATTAAATTTATAAAAGGTGAGGTTATTTCAATTAACGCTAGAGAAAAAAATATTACAAAAATATTTTTCAAAAAAAATAAATACAAAATTTTAAAATTGAAAATTAATCAAAATTATTTGAAAAAAATAAATTTTTCAAATATAGGCATTTATCAGACTGGATCAATTTACTCAATTACGCAAAGTATAAGCTTGGGCTTGCCTCCACCTAGAGAATTGGCAACGCCAAAAGCACAACATCACAAAAATTATATTAGAGATTTTTATTATTCTGGCGCAACAGCCAATTTAGTAAAAAAAATTATGCCTTTGATTAAGAAAAAAGCGAAAAGAAGATTTGTAATATATTTTATAGGTTATAAAGCCGGGTTACTAGAACCTCTATCGGAGTTAAAATACATTGTTAAAAGATTTAAAATTTCGGCTGAAATGATTTGTTCCTCACCAAATTTGTTAGGAATACAAAAAGCTCAATGGAGTTTAAAGAATAAGCTTTTTAGATTGAATATGTTTAAATCAAAAAATTTAAAAAAAATAAAAACAGGTAAAAAATTATTTTTGTATCTTTTGAAAGAATTTCAGCTAGCAGAAAAAAATGGTTATAATAAATATGATGCTTGGACATCAATTTTAAATAAAAAAATTCTTAATAGGTGTATAAAAAACTTTAGTAAATCTGAAAAAAATTTATATAAAAATAATATATTTCATAAAATTAGATCAATAACTAGGTTTACATATCCGGCCACAATAGAAGCTAGAGACGATCTGATATCAAGCGGCATACTTAAGGCCAGAAAAGAAAATGTCCAAAGAGTGGATTTATCAAAAAATGGATTGTTTGTTTATGTAAAAAATTTTTATAATAAGAAAAAAAAATATTTATGTGATTTTGTAATAAATGTATCAGGACCATTAAGTGCTAAAAATTTAAGAAACGAATGGCCGATCATAAATTCAATAAAAAAAAATAATGGAAAAGTAATTTCGGGTGGTTTTGCAGTCAAAGATAGTTTTGAACTTACAAATAATAGAAATATTTATCTTCCAGGCTATTTAGCTAATGGTTTTAACCCTGAGAGAAAAACGATAATAAAAGCTATTTTAGAAAATTCAAATATTGCTGGAAAAGATATTGCAAAAAAGGTTCTTTCAGTATAATAAAATCTTAATTAAAATTATATGAGCAAAGACGTTTTATCATGGGAAAAATTTTATAGAAATTCACAAGAAAGAGAATTTTATCCTCCGAAAGAAATTGAACTATTTAACAGATTAGTAGCACATAGTGAAAACTTTTTTGCAATTTCCGCTATAGGATCATTTACTCCAGGTTATCTTCTAATTGTAACAAAAAAACTTTTATCTTCTTTTGCTTTAATAGATAAAGAAAAAATTGAAGAAATGAATTGGTTTATCAAATCAATTTCGAAAGCAGTAGAAGAGACTTATGATAGAAAAACAGTAATATTTGAACACGGTATGTGTGCTTGTGTTGGTGGTTTGGACAGAGCACATTTACACTTAATGACGATAGAAAAAAAAATTAATGACAAAATATTCGTAAGTTCTATTGATAAAGTTCTTCAAAAAAGAAAAGCCGGTGTAAAATATATTGAATACAATGGATACAAACTAGAAAACATACACGACATCAATCAAATAATGGATTCAGATGAAAAAAATACTTATAAGATAGTTGGTAAACAACTAACTTATAATGATATTAAAAATGATTTAGATTATAAAAAATGGCCGATATCGGCATTAGATCATGTTAAAAAAGGTGGTCATTATGTTTATTTCAATAACCATTTACAATCATCTTCATTTTTAACAAACAAAAATTTTAATACACAATTGGGCAGAGAAGTTTTGTTCGAAGTTGAAATAAATTCAAATAACGAATTAAAAAAATTTTATGAAAATACAATAAAACAAAATCCTTATTCTAACATTTGGAAATGGCAGGAATTCCCTTTCAAAGAAAATATGTTAAAGACTATGCATGACATTACTCCGTCATTAATAAAAATAAAAAACTTACCCGAGGCTAAAGTTTATAAATTCGAAACTTTTGAGTTAAAATAATTAACTATAATTGCCTATTTTTGAGCAGTTTTCTCATCTCTATATATAGTTGTATTTTATTTTTGGACACACTATAGCGACTCGACATGTAAATAAATGCAATTCAAACTTTACAGTTCAATTATTGAACGGTATATATGTTCAACAATTGAACATATTTTATGGATGATAATCAAGATCACTTTAACGTATTAAGAAAAATTAATAACAAACCAAAATCTACACAAAGAGAACTTGCCGAAGAACTAGGATTTAGTTTGGGTAAACTGAATTATTGTTTAAAATCATTAAAGGAAAAGGGTCTAGTTAAAATTAAAAATTTTAAAAGAAATCCTAACAAAATTAATTATATTTATGTTTTAACTCCAAAGGGTATTTCTGAGAAATCAAAGCTCACAATGAATTTTATGAAAAGAAAAATGAAAGAATATGACGAGTTAAAGAGGGAATTAAAGCAATAGCGATATGTGGATTGTAGCAAGATATAAACCGAACGAACTTAAACTTTTAAAAGAATGTTTTTTTAAAATATTAGGAGAGATGCCAGAATTTTACAATCCTAAAGTTAAATATGAAAGATATGTAAATAATAAATTAAAAATGTTTCAAAAAAATATTTTAGAGAACTATTTAATTTGCAAGCACGATAATTTTAACGATGTGAGACTAGTTAATGCATTAAAAAATTCGAGAGGTTTAGTTTATTTTTTACAAGGTTATAAATCAAACCAAAAAGAATTGGATAATTTTGTTAAATTTTGTAAATCTAATGAAGATAAAAATGGATTTTTAAAGCAGAGTTTTTTCAGAATTATAATTAATAATAAAGCAAAATTTACATCAGGCCCATTTACACAAATGATTTTTGAAATATTAGAGGATAAGGGAAGAAAGCTAAAAATTTTACTAAACAATATTAAAATGACTATACCTAAACAATCAGGTAATTTTTTGTATAGTCATATTTAGTAATTAGATCATGATAAATTTTCTAAAAATGGTATTTTACCAAAGTGCGGAGCTTTGGAAAATATTTTCAATTTAAATATGAAAACTTTAGTTACTGGTGGCGCTGGATTTATCGGAAGTAATCTAGTAGAAAAATTAGTCCAACTAGGACATCAAGTTATTGTTGTTGATAATTTAAGTACGGGAAGATTATCAAATTTAAAAAACGTAAAGAAAAAAATTAAATTTATTAATATTGATTTATCTTCTTGTTCTGAAAAATCTTTAAATAGATATTTTAAAAATGTTGATTGGGTTTTTCATTTAGCTGGCTTAGCCGATATAGTGCCAAGTATAACTGAACCTCAAAAATATTTTAATACAAACGTGATTGGCACATTGAATGTGCTAAAATCTTGTAGAAAGTTAAATATTAAAAAATTTATTTATGCCGCCTCTGCAAGCTGTTATGGTATCCCTAAAAAATATCCAACCAACGAAAAATCAAAAATAGATCCACAATACCCTTATGCTTTAACAAAATTAATTGGAGAGCAAATGGTTTTACATTGGGCAAAAATATATAATATGCCAAATATCTCTTTAAGATTTTTTAATGCTTACGGTCCACGATCTAGAACAACAGGAGCGTACGGAGCAGTATTCGGTGTTTTTCTTGCACAAAAATTAAAGAGTAAACCTTTGACGATAGTTGGAGATGGAAAACAAACAAGAGATTTTATTTGGGTTATTGATTTAGTCGATGCTGCCATTCTTGCAGCCAAAAAAGGTAAGAACGGCGAAATTTATAATTTAGGAAGTGGAAAAGAAACTTCGGTTAATAAAATAGCTAAAATCATTGGTGGAAAAAAAATTTTTGTTCCAAAAAGACCAGGAGAACCAAACAGATCTATGGCTGATATATCTAAAATTAAATCTCAACTTAACTGGTCTCCAAAAATATCAATTGAAGAAGGGGTAAGATTATTGTTGGACAGAATAGAAGACTGGAAAGAAGCTCCAGTATGGACCTCTTCGAGCATTAAAAAAGCCACTAAAACTTGGTTTGAGCTGTTAAGTAAAAAATAACTTTATGAATAAGAAAATCCATTTATTAGAAGATTTAAAAAAAATACTTAAAAATAAAAAAAGAGATGGTAAAAAAATAGTTCTTTGTCATGGTGTTTTTGACTTATTGCATATTGGTCACATAAATCATTTCAAAGAGGCAAAAAGTTTTGGAGACATACTCGTTGTGACGCTCACATCTGACCAATATGTTTACAAAGGTCCAAACAGACCAGCATTTGGAGAGCAAAATAGACTTTCAGCAGTAGCAGCTCTAGATGTAGTAGATTTTGTAGCTTTAAATAAAAATTCCACAGCTATTCCAGCTATTAATGAATTAAAACCAGATATTTATTGCAAGGGACCAGATTACACAATTCATAAAAACGATACTAGCGGTGAGATAAAAAATGAAATCAGTGCTTTAAAAAAAAATAAAGGAAAAATACTTTACACAAGCGGGACAACTTACAGTTCAAGTAAATTAATAAACCAATTTACAGATTCTTATTCATCTAGACAAAAATCAGATATTGGAAAAATCAAAAAAAGATATTCTTTTCCAAATATTAAATCTTCAATAGAAAACTTTAGCAAATTAAAAGTATTGGTTATTGGAGAAACTATAATTGATGAATATAATTTTTGCGAAGCTTTAGGCAAATCTGGAAAAGAACCAATGCTTGTTTTGAGAGATTTAAAAACGGAACAATATCTAGGTGGTGCGGTAGCTATTGCAAGACATTTGTCTCAGTTCTGTAAAAAAATTACACTATCTAGTATGCTAGGGGAAAAAAAGGAATTTTTAAAAGATATTAAAAAAAGATTACCCAAAAATATTAATTTTGATTATATCGCAAAAAAAAATTCACCAACAATTTTGAAAAAAAGATTTTTAGATAATATAAGTAATAATAAAGTTCTTGGTGTTTATAAGCTAAATGATGATCCTCTTACGAATAAAGAAGAAAAAATATTTAATAATAAATTAAAAAAATTATTAAAATCTCATGATCTTGTTATTGTTTCAGATTATGGACACGGGTTAATTTCAAAAAAAAGTGCTGAAATTATTTCGAGAAAATCAAAATATTTAGCTTTGAATGCACAAGTAAATGCCGCAAACGTTGGTTATCACAGTATGAGAAAATATAAAAATATAGATTGTGTCATTATTAATGAAAAAGAAATTAGACACGAATTAAGAAGCAAAAATGAAAAAATAGAAACTCTTATGAAAAGATTATCTTACGAACAAAAAATTAAAAATTTAGTTGTTACACGAGGCACAGAAGGTTCTTTGCTTTATAATAAAGAAAATAACAAATTTAATTTTTCAGATGCGTTTGCCAAAAAGGCTGTAGATAAGATTGGAGCAGGGGATGCAATGTTATCTTTAATAGCTCTAAGTTTGAAATCAGGGTTTATAGGCGAATTAGCATTACTTACTGGTTCAATGGCAGGGGCACATTCAGTAGAAGTAATAGGAAACAAAGAGAGTATAGAAAAAAGAAAAATTTTAAAAAGTATAGAACATATACTTAAATAAATGAAAAAAATTTTAATTACAGGCGGAGCTGGTTATGTCGGATCACTTTTGACACCTTATTTGTTACAAAAAGGATATAAAATAACAGTAATTGATTTGATGATGTACGGAGAGGATGTTTTAGAAAAAAATAATAATTTAAAATTAATAAAAGGTGATATTAGAGATTTAAAATTACTGGAAAGCGAGATACCCAATCACGATGTTGTTATACATTTAGCCTGCATATCTAACGATCCAAGTTTTGAAATGAATCCAAAATTAGGAAAATCAATAAATTTAGATGCGTTTACACCTTTAGTAGAAATTTCCAAAAAAAACGAAATAAGTAGATTTATATATGCTTCAACATCTTCAGTTTATGGAGTTAAAAGTGAACAGAATGTACATGAGGAAATGAGTTTAGAACCTTTGACAGATTACTCAAAATATAAAGCTGATTGTGAAACAATCTTAAGTAAATACAAGTCTGAAAATTTTACTCCAGTTATAATTAGGCCAGCGACTGTCTGCGGTTATGCTCCAAGACAAAGATTTGATGTTATTGTAAATATTTTAACAAATCTTGCTTACAACAAAAGAGAAATAAGCGTTTTTGGAGGAAAACAACTAAGACCAAACATTCACATAAAAGACATGGTTAAAGCATATGAAGTTTTAATAGAGGCGCCAAAAGAAAAGGTAAAAGGGCAAATATTTAACGTTGGGCGTGAAAACAAGACTGTTTTGGAGATAGCAGAAATTGTAAAAAAAGTTGTTGGAGAGGATGTTATATTAAAAATGACCCCATCGAATGATAATAGGTCATATCATATATCATCAAAAAAAATAACGGAAGATTTGGGTTTTAAGTTTAATTTTACCATATCGAACGCTGTTGAGGATTTAATTGGTGCATTTAAAAATAAATTGTTTACAAATTCTTTATCTAATGAAAAGTATTTTAACATTAAGACCATGAATAAAATTCAACTGGTATAGCAATATTATTTTATGAATAAAAAATTGAAAATAGAATTTTATAAGATTTTACATTTAATTAGATTTTCTCAAGAATATTTAATTAAAAAATATCATCCCGAAGATGAGATGAGGTGTCCAATTCATTTTTGTCTTGGGCAAGAGGTTTTGGCAGCATGTTTAAATTTTTTCTTAGAAAAAAAAGATTTCTTACTTTCGCATCACAGATCACACGGATACTACTTAGCTAAAAAATGTCCAGTGGAGCAGATGATTTATGAATTCTATGGAAAAGCAAAAGGTTCAAATTCTGGTTTAGCCGGATCTCAAGAATTGTCATACTCACCAAATAATTTTTTTAGCGGAACCATTTTATCTGGAATGTTCTCTATAGCACTAGGTACATCTTTTGCACAAAAAATAAACAAGAAAAAAAATATAAGTGTAACTGTTATAGGGGATGGAGGCATGGAAGAGGGTATAGTTTACGAGACATTAAATTTGGCATCTTTGAAGTCACTTCCTATATTGTTTATTTGTGAGAACAATAATTATTCGGTACATACTAATATTCATGAAAGAACATTAACAAGTAATTTTAAAAATAAGGTTAAATCTTTTCAGATCAAATACATTAATATATCAGAATATAAAGCGGATATTATTTTTTCTAAAGTTAAAGATGCTGTTTCGTATGTCAGAAACAAAAAGAAACCTGTATTTTTGGAGTTTAATACTATGCGAACCTGTGGACACGTTGGACCAGAAGATGATGATGCGGAACATAATTATAGAAAAAAAGACTTATTAAAGTGGAAAAATAAAGATTCATTTAAATGGTTCAAACAAAAATTAATAAAAAATGGATACTTAAAAACAATTGAAAGAATAGAAAAATCTAATAAGAATCGTGTAAGGTTGGCAGCTCAAAAAGCTAGAAAAGAAAAATTTTTAAATTATAATAAAAGTGTTCAATTTAATTTTATAAATACTTATTCAAAAATTGTAAAAAAATTCTCGAATCCATCAAAAAACTTTGCAGAAAAACAAAAAGAAACAAAATTAAATCCATATTAAAATAAATGATTAAAAAAAATAAAATTAATTTTTCTACAGCAATTAAACAAGGAATGTATGATGCAATGCGTTTAGATAATAAGGTTGTTGTCTATGGACTTGGTGTGGGTACTAGTGGAAATATTTACGGTACAACAAAAGGTTTAAAAGAAAAATTTGGAAAAAATAGAGTATTTGATACTCCGGCATCAGAATCTGCTCTAACTGCTATGGGGGCAGGCATGGCGTTAGCTGGAATGAGACCATTACTTATTCATCAAAGATTCGATTTTATGATTTATTCTTTAGATCAAATTGTTAATTGGATTTCTTTGTGGAGCTATAAGTCCGCTGGAAAAAGCCAAATGCCGATTACCATTAGAGCTGTTGTAGGAAAAGGTTGGGGACAAGGACCACAACACAGCAAAACATTACATTCTTGGTTTGCAAATTTGCCTGGACTTTCAGTAGTTTATCCATCCTCACCATACGAAGCAAAGGGACTTTTATTAGGTTCACTTTTTTCAAATTTTCCTACAATTTTTTTTGAGAGTAGAACATTGCATGCAAGTGAAGAAGATGTTCCAAATAAACCATATTTTTTAGATCCCACAAAATCATTCATACGACAAAAGGGCAAGGATATTACTATCGTTGGTTTTGGACCGTCTGTAGTTAATGCATTAGAAGTGTCCTCAAAACTTGCAAGAACAAAAAAAATTTCTTGTGAGATAGTTGATCTAAGAACAATAAATCCAATAGATGAAAAAACAATTTTAAAATCTGTAAGAAAAACGAGAAATTTATGCGTAATAGAACATGGTTGGCCGAACTCTAGTATTTCTTCTGATATAATTTCAAAAGTTTCGAGTAAACTATATTTACAAAATAAACCTGTGCAAATTTGCTGGCCTAACAGTCATATTCCAACATCTCACGATTTAGAGAAAAAATTTTACTTCAACTCAGAAACTATATTTCAAAAAATATTAAAAAATTTTAAATAATTATGGTCTCAATAAAATATAGTGAACTTTTAAAAAAATATGATGAAATCCTAACTTCAACATCAAGGGGATTTGATACAAACCATGAGTTTCTCGAATCTTGGGTTCCGAATACAGATTTTAATCAAAGTATTGCTGATCTATTAAATTCTGCAATCGACTACAACATAAAAGAATTAGAAATAATTTTTTCCCAAAGTGAAATCAAAAATTTAAATTTAAAAAAAATGCACGAGAAATTTAATGCATTTGCAGATATCAAAATAGAAAATGAAAAATTATTATTTTTTAAAAAGCAATGACTGAAAAAAAATTCGAAAATGAAAAATTTATTTTAGTTTTTAATTATGATGAGAGATTGAATAAATTTACTGCAATTAAATTTTTAGAAAAAAAAATCAACGAATTAGAAAAAAAAATTTTAAGAGAGGCGTGTATTCTTTTTACCCAATGCAGCCCTCAAGAACTGTATGAACATTTGGTTATTAGAATTGAAAACAAGCTAAGAGATTATAACAATTTAAATTATAATGGAGTAATTTTGCCAGAAAATGTCTCAAAAGAATATAGTTATTTTCAAAATTTTTTTAGGGAATTTTTAAAACCTTATGTAAAAAATGATTTAAATAAAAAAATTAATTTCCAAACAATTAAACCAAAAGATGATTGGATATATTTAAATGATGATCAAAAAAAAAGGAAAATATACGATCAGCTAAAAAAATATAAGTATCCTAAGACTGCATCAGATCTAGAAGTGAAAATTATAAGAATAGAAAATAAAGTTGACATATTTTTTGACTTGATAAATATGATAGATATAGACAGCAAAAACAAATTATGTTTAGATATAGAGATATATCTAAAGAAAAATTTAGATGAATCTTTGAATGTTTACTTGGAAACTGTTACAGATAGAAATAAACTAAGAAGATTGAAATTATAAATTTTATGTACAATTTTAGCGAAATGGCCAAACATTTAAATGAAGAGTTGTCACAATCTCTTATTTTGGATGGGACAAAAATACAGTGGTACACTGATAGAGTTAAAAAATGGGAAAAAGGAGAAAAAATTCCTCCGGTCACCATCGATATAGCGCTAACACGAAGTTGTAACTATGCCTGTCACTTTTGTTATGCGATGACACAAGAAAATGATAGATCGGTAATTACAAAAGAAAATATTTTTAGCTTTCTGGACGATGCTGCCGAAATAGGCGTAAAGGGTATCAGTTTGGTTTCTGATGGAGAAAGTACTGTTTCGCCCGTTTTTGTTGATGCAATTGAACGTGGTGGAAAAAATGGTTTATCCATGGCTACGGCAACAAATGGTTTTTTATTGAACAAAGATAAACTTGAGAGAATATTACCTCATTTAACTTATTTAAGATTTAATATTTCCGCAGGCGAACCAAAAAGGTATGCCGAGATAATGGGGTGTAAAGAACAATGGTTTGAAAGAGTTGTTAAGAATATTGAACTAGCGGTAAAAATAAAAAAAGAAAAATCTTTAAATGTTACCATTGGTATGCAAATGGTTTTTATGCCACAATATTTTGATCAGATCATGCCGCTAGCAGAATTAGGCAAGAAATTGAGACCAGATTATCTTGTAATCAAACAATGTAGCGATGATGAATATGGATCACTTGGTGTAGATTATGACAAATATAAAGAGCATTTTGAGCTTTTAAAAAAAGCTGAAAAATTGTCAGACAAGAACTATCAAGTCAGAGTTAAGTGGTCAAAAATTGAATCGAAGGGAGTCAGAACATACCAAAGATGTTACGGTCCTCCCTTTTTATTACAAATGTCAGGATCCGGATTAATAGCTCCGTGTGGTCAGCTATTTAACGAAAAATTTAAAAAATTTCATATTGGAAACATAACCCAAAAAAGATTTAAAGAAATATGGGAAAGCGAGAGATACTGGGCAGTAATGAGTTATTTGTCATCCTCGTATTTTAATGCACAAAAAATGTGCGGCAATCTTTGCTTGCAACACAAAGTTAACGAATATCTTGATGGCTACAAAAAAGGTATAATCGGTTTAGAAAAGCCATCTAGCCATGTAAAGAAACCTCAACATATTAGTTTTATTTAAATCAAAAAAAAAATACCAAATAATTTTTTTATATGAGTGTAAAGAAAAGGGTAGAAGACTATCTCTTTAGGAGAGGTTATTTTATAATTACACCCAGGACTCATAGTTTTGGAGGTTTTTATGAATCTTTAAATTTAGGCTTAAGAATTTGTTATTTCTTAAAGAAAAAACCAATTTACTGTACAGTAGTATTTAGTGAGGCAAATTACTATAAATCATTAACCAGTAAAGTTTTTGGTTTGAAAATAGTTGGTAGATTAATTTTTAACGAAGATAAATTTTCTGTATTTTTTAGTATACTATTATCTTTAATAGTTAATATTTGTAACATTCTTTCCAAATTAAAATTTTATAAATTCTTAAGCATATTTTTTGGAAGTGACAAAGTTAAAAAAATACATTTTAAATATTTTGGATACAGAGGCTCTAGTTTCAACGATTTTAGATTTATAAACTTAAATGATTTGTCCAATATTTATAAAGTAAATGTAACTATATACAATTCTATATTAAAAAAAATTTTTCAAAAAGAAACACAAATAAGAAATTCTATATGTTTTGTCGTTAAAGATAGAGGTTACAATAAAATTTTAGGCATTTCTAACAATCAGGTTGCGAGTATTAAAAATTATAAAAAAGCATTAAATTTTTTTATTGAAAAAAAGTATAATGTTTCAAGAGTTGGAGAGCCTTCGATGTCTGAATTTGATTTCAAAAGTTCCAATTTTTTTGATTTTACAAAAAAGGAAAAACATTTTGAATATTTAAATAGACAATATTTTTCTTCTGAATTTTATTTTGGTACAGGCGCCAGCCATGCATCGGCAGCGAACTTTTTTAATAAAAGAAGTCTTATTACAAATTCTATTTGTTACTCTCTTCCAAGAATCTATTTGAAAGGCGATTTTGTTACTTTTAAAAAAATTTTTTGTTTAAAAGAAAAAAAGGTACTATCTTTGGAAGAAATATTTAATCGAGTTAGCTTAGCCACCAAACTACACACACATAGTATAAGTGAAAAAAGTGAGTCAATTATTTTAATTGATAATGATGAGGATGAAATTCTAGATGCTGCAAGAGATTTCCTAAACTTTTCAGAGCAAAAAGATGAAAATGAACTTTTACACAAGTATCACCAAATGAGAAAAGATTATATTTTAAAGAACAAGTTTTTTAGCAACAAAGATACAGTAGATTTTCATGAATTTTTTATTAATTGTGAGGGTTCTGTACCTAAAAATTTTTTAAA
>CEUZ01018835.1_pt1 | contig 14273 bp, 16 predicted proteins | sample 361511 | NCBI WGS metagenome assembly CEUZ01 (sample SAMEA2622822, study PRJEB7988) | marine metagenome | biome: marine biome (ENVO:00000447); feature: surface water layer (ENVO:00002042); material: "saline water (ENVO:00002010), including plankton (ENVO:xxxxxxxx)" | depth 5 m
ATTAAAGGTATTCCTTTTTTTATTTTCATTCTAATGATTTAATAATTTTTTCAATATTTTCTTTAGGATTCCCGGATGTTAAGGGTCTACCTAAAATTAAATAGTCCGATCCTTCATTTATAGCTTCTTTTGGTGTCATAACTCTTTTTTGGTCATCATTATTTGCTTTAAGCCTAACACCAGGAGTAAAACATAAAAGCTTAGAGTCAATTTTTTTTACCAATTTTACTTCCAATGGGCTACACACGACCCCATGCAAATTTACTTTTGAGGCTATCTTAACCAATCTTTGTATTTGATGGTTTACATCATTTTTAAACCCAAGACTTTCTAAATCATCATTTGAAAAGCTTGTAAGAATTGTTACTCCTATAAATTTTATATCTTTAGTTTCGTTAACAATTGATTTTAAAGTTTCTTCACCATTCAATAAATGGACTGTTGCATAGGAAACACCTATTTTTTTTAAAGATTCGGCAAATCCTTTTACAGTATTTTTTATGTCAAATGCTTTGACATCGTACATGATTGGTAAATTAAATTTTGCTAAAGCTTTTACCCCATCAAGGCCAGTAGATGTAACGTACTGAAGACCAACTTTTATACCAAAAATATGATTTTTTATTTGTTCAATAACATCAATAGCCTCACTTTGTGAGGAAAAATCGCAGGCGACAAAAATATTTTTTTTCACTAACTTTAATAAGTATCAGATATTTTGTTTTCAGTAAAATTTTTGTTCAAACGCTTAAATAAAATTTTACTCATTTTCCATTTTATTGCTTTTTTTTCAGGAATTTGAACTTTTTCAGAATTCTTAGGGTTTCTACCTATTCTAGCTTTTCTTTTTGTAATTTTATAAGTTCCAAATCCTCTAATTTCTACATTTCTCCCATTTTTAAGAGCATCCAAAATTTCGGAAAAAATAATTTTTAAAATTTTTTCTATGTCTCTTCTAAGAAGATTAGGATGAAGGTTGCAGAGTTTTTGCAACAATTCTGATCTAACCATATATTTGTTTTACTTTAGCTATTTCTTTTTTTTTGTTTTCAAACTTTTAAAGTTAAATATATCACCAAGCACTCCACCCGAGTCCTTAGATCCATATTTTTTCACTGCTTCTTTTGTTTGTTTTTCTTCTAAAGCTTTAATGGAAAGGGATACTTTTCTTTTTTCTTTATCTAATTCCGTTATTATAGCGTCTAATTTGTCTCCTTTTACAAACCTTGATGGTCTTTGATTTTCTTGTTCTTTGGCTAGTTGATTTTTTCTAATTAAAATTGATAAATTTTTCTTTCCAAAATTGACATAAATTCCATTTTGTGATGAGCTTTGTACTACAACAGTTACTATATCTGATACTTTTTTACCCACAAAAGCTTCAAAAGGATCACCCTCGAGTTGTTTTATTCCTAATCTTATTTTTTCATTTTCTTGATTTATTTCTAAAATTTTAAATTTAATTTGCTGATTTTTTTTATACTTTTCTAATTCAGATTCTTTTTCAGACCAGCTTAAATCTTTATAGTGAATTAGCCCGTCAAATTCAGTATTTTTAATAGACACAAATAATCCATAATCAGTTATATTTTTTACCGTTCCTTCATATTTATCACCAACTTTGTGATCTTTAATAAATTGGGTCCAAGGATTAGGTAGCGTATTTTTATAACTTAATGAAAGTCTTCTTTTCTCTATATTTTTTTCTAAAAGTTCTACCTCAACTTTTTGTGTTGTTGATAATATTTTTCCCGGGTGTACATTTTTTTTTGTCCAAGATAATTCTGATTGATGAATTAGTCCTTCCAGCCCATCCTCTAATTTGGCAAAACAACCATAATCTTGAACTTTGGTAATTACAGCAGGGTATTTTTTTCCTATTTCGTATTTGTTTATTATTTTTGTATAAGGGTCCTCTGTTAAATGTTTTATACTTACACTGATTTTTAGTTTAACAGGTTCAATTTTAGTAATTTTTACTTTGACTGATTGTCCAAGCGATAACAATTCTGATGGTTTGCTTATTCTACTCCACGATATATCTGTAATATGTAGTAAAGCATCCACTCCATTTAAATCAAGGAAGCAACCCCAATCTGTTAAATTTTTAACTATACCAGTTACTATGTCACCTTCTTTTAACTTTTCTATAATTTTATTTTTATCTTTATTTCTAATTTTTTCTATGACTGCTCTTCTTGATAAAACTATATTTCCTCTTTTTTTATCAAGTTTTACACACTCAAAAGTTTGAGGAACTTTCATTAAGTGATCAGAATTTTTTAATGGTCTCAGGTCTAATTGTGAAGCAGGCAAGAAACAAAGGCACGAATCTACATTTACAACAAAACCACCTTTGCATTTAGAAATAATAATTCCTTTTACTTCTTCTTTATTTTCAAAAGCTTTTTCCATCTTTTTCCAAGATTTTGCTCTTCTAGCTTTTTCATGACTTATAACAATTTCTCCATTTCTATTTTCTATTCTCTCTAATAAAACATCAATTTTCGATCCGATTTCAATTTTATCTAATTCTTTGGTTAATTTAAATTCTTCAACAGGTATTGCTCCAGAACTTTTCAGTCCTAGATCAATAAAAACAAATTTTTTTCCAATTTCCTCTATAACACCAGTGGTTATTTCGCCTTCTTTAAATTTTCTATTTCCAAGATCTTCTGATAGGAGTTTTTCAAACTCTTTGTGAGATTCACTTTTATTTTGTTTTAAAATTTCTTCCATATTTTAGTAATAATTTTTTTTCTACTATACTCGAAATTTTATATAAAGTTTGTTTTTTACTTAATTTCGAGGTGTCAATTACTATCGAATCTTTTGTTACACGTAAAGGACTGTGTTTACGATTGATGTCCTGATAATCTCTTATTTTTAAAGCTTTTTTTACCTCTGATAACTTTATTTTTGAATTATTTTTTCTATATTCACTCCACCTCCTTTTAGCTCTTACATTTAAGCTACATTTAAAAAATAATTTAATATCAGCATTTGGACATACTACGCTACCAATATCTCTACCTTCAATACAAACTTGATTTTTTTTTGAAAAATCTTTTTGAAATTTTTTTAATAATAATCTGATTTTTTTAGATTTTGCAATTTCCGAAGTATATTGCGTAACTTTTGGATAAAAAAGTTTTTTGTTTTTTAGTTTATTTACAGTAATTTTTTTTGAAATTTTTTTTATATATATAATTTTATTTTGTAATTTTTTTTGTGATAACAGTTTATAACTAACGTATCTATAAAGTAAACCAGAAGAGAGAAAATGTAAATTATATTTTTTACTAATTAATTTTGCAGCTGTAGTTTTTCCTGAAGCGGCCCCTCCATCACATGCTATTAAAAGTTTTATTTTTTTATTTAATTTCAATTTTTCCTCCCAAAGACTTAACTATCTTAATAAAACCGGGAAAAGAAGTATTTACTGTTTCAAAATTAGTAATTTTTGTTTTTAAACCGGTTAACAAAGAAAAAATGACTGAAGACATGCAAATCCTGTGATCATTTTTCGTTTTTACCAAAACAGATTTTTTTTGAATATCTATTTTATTTTTTCCATAAATTATCATGCTATCCTGGGTACTTTTACATCTAATTCCGGCTTGGATTAAAATATTTTTCATTTCATTTATGCGATTACTTTCTTTTTTAGTAATTTCATTTATATGGTGAAATTTAGAAGTTCCTTTTGTTAAAGCGGCAATGATAAAAAGTATAGGCAACTCATCAATAAGAGAAGGGATTAACTCTTTTGGGCAGTTTATAGATTTAAGTTTGCTATTTTTTACAACTATACTTCCCACATGTTCTCCACTGCTTGATGATTTTTTGAGATTACTTATTTTAATTTTAGCTCCTGCTTTTTCTTTTAACAGTTTATAAAACCCCATTCTGCTTTTATTACATAAACAATTATGAATTTTTAATTTAGCTTTCGGAGTCAGTAATGTAAGTGCAATTAAAAAAGCAGCAGAACTTGGATCTGAGCTAACAGTATAATTAAATGAGTGTAAATTTTTTTGACCATTTAAGGAGATTAAATTTCCCTTTTTTAATTTTTTAACTTTTATATCAGCTGAAATTTTTTTTAAGAGAATTTCACTATGATTTCTGCTTATTTTTTTTTCTTCTATAGTAGATTTACCCGGTGTGTTTAAAAATGCTGCTAGCAAACTAGACTTGACTTGAGCAGAACCTAAATTTTCAATATGATTTTGCGCTAGAGGCATATTTGTTCCTTCAATAGTAATTGGTAACGTTTTTTTACCTTTGGGATAAAAAAAGGCACCAATTTTTTCCAAAGGGTTGAACACTCGAGACATGTCACGTTTATTCATTGATTTATCTCCATAGAGATAAAATTTTCCTGGATGGGTAGCAAGTAGTCCTGTTAAAAGTCTGGCGGTTGTTCCACTATTTCCAACAAAAATTTTAATTTTTTTATCAGTTTTAAAAGAACCTAGGCCATTGCCATAAACCTCATATATTTTTTTATTTTTAATTATTTTGACTTTTAAAGCTTTCAATGCTTGCACGCATGATAAGATATCATCTGATTCTAATAGATTTTTTATCTTTGATATTCCAATACACTGGCTTGCAAAAAGCATCGCTCTTATCGAACAAGATTTATCGCCAGGTATTTTTATTGTTTTATTAAATTTTTTAATCTTTTTATTTATTAAAACGGAAAACTTTTTATTCATTAATGTTTAGAAATCTTTTCCAAAGTATAGACGTCTTGCCTCAGGGTGATTAACAAGTTTTCTTGGAGAGTCGTTTGCTACTATTATTCCATTAGCAAGAACTACTGCGCGATCTACAATTTTTAACAATTGGCTGGCGTTGTGATCGCTAATTATACAGCTCACTGGATCAGGCCTAGACTGTAGCTTAAATAATAGACTTTTTATATCTTGTATACTTAATAAATCTACTCCGGCCATAGGTTCGTCTAATAAAAGTACTCGAGGATTAGTTACTAAGCATCTACAAATTTCAAGACGTCTTCTTTCACCTCCGCTTAATGCCGTAGCACGCACGTCGCGTAAGTGTGTAATAGAAAATTCCGCCATAAGTTTTTCAGCAAGATCTATCTTTTCGCTATTTGAAAGATCTTTTCTAGAAATTTGTGCAATTCCATAAATATTATCAAATACTGTCATTGATCCACGAAAAATTGAAGATTGTTGAGGCAAAAATCCTATTCCCATTTGTGCACGTGTATGTATTGGTAAAGATGTAATTTTTTTTGAACCAAGGAATACATCTCCGTAATCGCTTTTTTGTAAGCCTAGCACAATAGACATAAATGTAGATTTGCCTGCTCCGTTAGAACCTAAAAATCCAAGCATTTCCCCTCTTTGTAGTTCTAGGTCTACTTTTCGTAAAACAGTTTTGTTTCCATAGCTTTTACTTATACTTTTTGCTGATAGTACCGGCCTATCTTTTTTCCATTTTATTATTCTAAATCGTTTAGCACCACTCATTTAATTACTTTCATATTAATTAATTCTTCATCAAACATTGAAACTTTGAAATATTTTGTTTCAAAATCATAATTAATTTTATCCGCTTTAAGAGATCCTGTAGGATAATTTAAATTAACATCATTGTAAATTTCTACTAAATTTTTAGTAGCTAGCAAATCTAAATTTTTTGCAATAATATTAGTTTCGCCATCTGTTGCTTTTACATTTTTTTCAAAAAAACAGTCATATGTTTCTTTGTTATATCTACCTTGATTAGAGGTTATATTAACAACTCTTCCGTCGGTTAGATATAAAACTACATGCATATTGGTCATATGTACAACATCAGGTTCTTCATCTAGTATATAAGCATTTTCGGAGGTGATTTTAAAAGGCTTATCAAGATCGTATAAACCTCTATACTCTACGTTTTGAAAAGTAGTTCCTTCGTTTTCAATATCGTCGTCTTCTAAGATTTTTTCTTTCTGTTGTATTTCGGTCTTTTCAGTTTTTTTCATATTGGGATAAAAAAAATATGTTGTAAGAATTAAAATTAGACCAATTAATATAAGCAGTACCTGGATTTTTTGGTGATTTTTTTTCATTTTATACCGTGACTTAAACAATGATGTAAATGTATTATACCAACAACATTCTTAATTTTTTTATTAATATCTTTGTCTTTAGCAACCAAAAGTGAAGTTATTTTTTGTGAATTCATTTTTTCTATTGCAGATAAAGCGGTTGCAGAATCTGAAATCCAAGTAGGATTTTTACTAGATATTTTTAAAATCGTTTTTTTGTATAAGTTATTTGAATGTCTTCGTAAATCACCATCTGTCAAAATATTAATTTTTCCATTTTTTTCTTTACAGCAAACTACACCCAATTTTTTTTTATTCATTTCTGATATGGCAGCTCTCATAGTTTTACCTGCACCGATGATTGGAATTTCTTTACCTTTAGCCATAATTTCTTTAACCAATATAAGGGCAGAACCTAACTGTCCGTGAGGGTGGAGTTTTACAAAATGTTTATTTGAAAATTTTTTTCTCTTGCTAAGTGCTATGGAAAGAGCATCTCCAAAACTTAGAAAATTTATTTGACTTGTTGTTGGAGCCAAACTAGACCCCGCCTCAGCAACTTTTGGTAACAAAATAGGTATTGAAGAAAAGCGCAAAAGCATTGAAGACGATTTGCAGCTGACACCAATAACTGGAATATTATTTCTATTGCTAAATCTTAAAATAGAATTTAGTTCAGCAGTTTCGCCCGAAACACTAAAAATTAGCAAAACATCATGTTCTTTTTGTATCGATCCCATCGAACCGTGATTTAACGAAGATGAATCAAATGCTACAGATGGAGTTCCTAAACTAGACAAAGTAGATGAAATTTTATTACCGATTATAAAACTCTTTCCAGTACCAATTACAACAACTTTCCCTTTTGCTTTCGTTATTATGTTTACTGCTTTTGAAAATTTAGAAGAGCTATTAAAACTTTTTAGTAGTTTTTTCAAACCTTTAATTTCAGTCTTAATCGTCTTTATTGCTATTTTTAAATCTTTATTCATTTAATGTTGAAAAATATCTTCTGTAAAACCACTTTGATCTAATTTAATTCTTGTTTTCAAAAATTTAATACATCTTTCATAAAGATCAATTCTATTTTCTCTAACTAACATTTTATGAAGCTCATTTTTTATTTTGTGTAAATAGATAACATCGTTGCTACAATATTGTAGCTGTGCATCTGTTAACTCATCTAAATTTTTATTCCAATCGCTACTTCCTAGTCTCTTATCTAATTTTTTTCCACAAAATTCTAAGACTAAATCTTTTAGTCCATGATTCTGTGTATATGTTCTACATAATCTACTTGCTATTTTAGTGTCCCAAATATTTTTTACTTCACATTTTAAAAAATATTCTAGACCTGATACATCATATCTTAAATAGTGGCCAATTTTTGTAATTTTATCATTTTCAAGAATTTTAACAATATTTGGAGCTTTATAATTTTTTCGGTTGGGCTGGATAATGTATGCATCATTATTTCCAGTACTAAATTGTATTAAACTTAATTTATCTCTATGAGGAATTTGAAGACCCGAACCTTCAGTATCACATGCTAAACTAGGATGCTTTTCCAAGTCCTTTAAAGCATTGGTCGAAATATCATCTTGAAACTTATAAATTTTAGTCATACCTAAACCCATATATAATGTTAATGTTGTCAAAATGCAAAATAATCAGAAAATAATTGCAATTTTTGGGGGCGGTGGTTTTCTTGGCAAACATTTAATGCGCCAACTGACAAAATTAGATTATCGCATTAAGGTAGCTACAAGAAATCCATATCTAAAAGGTCATTTAAAACCCCTAGGCAATCCAGGGCAAATTGAGCTTTTTAAAACAAATATTTTTGATAAAGATGATGTAAATCGTGCCATAAAAAATTGTGATTTTGTAATAAATCTTGTTGGAATTTTACACGAAACAAGAAGGCAAAAATTTAATCAAATTCACGCGGAGTTCCCGGCCTTCCTAAGTAAATTATGTAGCGAAAAAAACATAAAAAAATTAATTCATATTAGTGCTCTTGGCGTAAAAGAAAAACATATTTCTTTATACATGCAATCAAAATTACAAGGAGAAAAAAATATTCAAAATAATTTTAAATCTTCAGTAATTTTAAGACCATCAATAGTTTTTGGACCGGACGATAAGTTTTTTAATAAATTTGCATCAATTGCACAATTTCTACCATTTCTTCCTTTAATTGGTGGAGGTAAAACTAAATTTGAACCTATTTATGTAGGAGATGTAGCTAAAGCAATTGTTAAAACATTAGAACTTAACAACTCTCAAACCAAAATTTATGAATTAGGTGGGCCTGAGAATTTTTCATTTAAACAACTTATGGAAGTATTATTACAAGAAATTAAAAAAAAAAGATTATTACTACCTATCCCTTTTAATATTGCAAAATTTCAATCTTATTTTTTACAAATAATTCCCAATCCACTTTTGACACCAGATCAAGTTGAATTGTTAAAGTATAATAACGTTGTTTCAGGTGAATACAATACTCTAAAAGATCTTGGTATAAGTGGAAAAACAATAAGAGAGATACTACCTAAATATATTTATAGATATAGGGTAGGCGGGCAATTTGGTTAAAAATATTAAGCTGATTTTATTTTCTTTTCAATAAATTTAGGAATATCTTCCTCGTTTATTTGGTCTTCTTCTTTTGCGTTCTTAGGTTGGAAGGCGTAAAGAACGTGGAGTTTGCAGTAAGAAAATTTTTCCAAAGATTTTCGTCCACAAAAAAGACTTGCTGGCTGCATTTTTTCTCCCAAGGGCCACCTACAATGTTCATCATTCAAATCTTCTAATTTAGTAGGATTTTCAGGTTCAAAGTTTTCATCTAACAACAAAGCTTTAAATCTGGCCTTTCGACCAAGTTTCTGGTTTTTAATTTCCGAAACATTTTCTTTTTCTGTGCTTGTTTTCTGAGTTGATCTTTTTGATACAGATCTTGCAGGCAAATTAAGTCGATGGGCTTTTCCTATAACAGCGTTTCGTGTTGTGTCGCCAAGAATATTTGCTATTTCACTACCGGAATGACCTTTTTTCCAAAGTTGTTTTAATTTTTCTTCTCTTTCAGATGTCCAGCTCATTTTTTTCTACTGATTAAATCTACTATATATAGTATTTTCAATAAAAAAATATACCCCATGTGGATATGTTATTAACAGCAACTAATTAGCTGCGCATTCTTTATAAAATAAACTTTTAATATATAAACCTCCTCATGGTTGAAATGGAAAATAAATACAAAATTTATATTAAAAAATTTGGCTATGTTAATTGGATTGGGGTGTGGACACTTTATAAGAAAGAAGTATTAAGATTTCTAATTGTTGTTATTCAAACCGTAATTTCACCACTTGTAACCTCTTTACTATTTTTACTAGTTCTTTCATTGGCTATTGGAAACGAAAGAGGGGATGTTTTAGGTTTTCCATTTATAACTTTTTTAGCCCCCGGCCTTATTGCTATGCAAATAATACAACAAGGTTTTTCGCACTCTTCATCATCAATTATGATAGGAAAAATCCAAGGAAATATCGTAGATATTTTATACGCCCCAATGACAGCAGGTGAAATTACATTAGCTATAAATTTAGCAGCATGTACGAGAAGCTTAATTATAGCGAGTGTTTCTATTATCGTATTTAATTTAATTGTTGATATGGAATATTATAGTTTTTCTTATATCTTTATTTTTACTTTTTTGGGCTCTTTTATTCTAAGTTCGATTGGTATAATTATCGGCTTATGGGCTGAAAAATTTGATCATATGGCTTCTGCTACAAATTTTGTAATCGTGCCCCTTTCTTTTTTATCAGGCACTTTTTATTCAGTAGATAGATTGCCAGATATTTTAAAATATGTAAGTGAAGTGAATCCGTTCTTTTATATGATAGATGGCTTTAGATATGGTTTTCTAGGAACTGCTGACGGTTCAATAAAATTTGGGCTTTTCTATCTAATTATACTAAGTTTTTTGACTTGGTTTGTAGCATATATTTTGTTTAAAAGAGGTTATAAAATAAAATCTTAATTTATTTATGAGTTCAGTTCTTGGTACATACGCAAGAAAACCTATTTCTTTTAAAGAAGGTAAAGGTAGTTATTTGATTGCGGAGAATGGTGACAAATATCTTGACTTTGTTCAAGGTATTGCAACAAATATTTTAGGTCACTGCCATCCTCATTTAGTTAAAACTATTCAAGAGCAATCCAAAAAACTATGGCATGTATCTAATGCGTTTGTTATTCCTGAGCAAGAAAGACTAGCTAAAAGATTGACTGAAAATACTTTTGCAGATTATGTTTGTTTTCAAAATTCAGGGACAGAAGCAACAGAAGCAAGCATTAAAATTGCAAGAAAATATTTTCATAAAATTGGCAAGCCTGAAAAAAATAGAATTATAACTTTTCAAGGAGCTTTTCACGGAAGAACATTAGCTTCTTTGTTTGCCGCAAACAATCCAAAGCATACCGAGGGTTTTGGCCCAAAAGTAGAAGGTTTTGATCAGGTTCCTTTTGCTGATCACGAAGCAATAAAAAAAACTATAAATAAAAACACTGCTGCAATAATGATCGAAACAATTATGGGAGAAGGGGGAATAAAAGTTGTACCTGATTTTTGTATCAAAGGATTAAGAGAGATATGCGACGAACAAGGTATACTTTTAATTTTAGATGAAGTGCAGTGCGCCTATAGAACTGGAAATTTTTTCGCATTTGAAAAGTCGGGAATTGCTCCAGATATTGTTCCAATTGCCAAAGGGATTGGTGGAGGTTTTCCATTAGGAGCATGTTTAGTTACAAAAAAAGTTTCTGCTGGAATGACACCGGGCACGCACGGAAGTACTTTTGGAGGTAATCCGATGGCTTGTGCTGTGGGTAACGCAGTGCTTGATATTATTTTTAAAGAAGGGTTTTTGGAAAACGTAAAAGCAAAAGGTAAATATTTTGACGAAGGTTTAAATAAAATTAAAAAAAAATATCCTAAAATTATTGGAGAAATTAGAGGGGTTGGTTTAATAAAAGGCTTAATGGTTTTGGTAGATAACGTAGAATTTATAAAAAAATTAATGAATCATAAAATGCTTACAGTTAAAGCCGAAGAAAACGTTATAAGACTTTTTCCACCACTTATAGTCCAAGATAAAGAATTAAATGAATCGTTAGAAAAAATTGAAAAAGTTTGTAAAGAAATGAGTTAGTGTGAAAAATTTTATAGATATAGCCAATATAAATAAACAAGATTTGAGAAAAATTATAGATCATGCTAAATCGCAAAAGAGAAAAAGATCAAATATTAACAAATCAGCTATAGATCCAGAAAAATCACTAGCAGACAAAACATTGATCATGATTTTTGAAAAAACATCTACGAGAACAAGGCTATCTTTTGAGTTAGCAATGAAACAACTAGGCGGTCAATTACTAATACTGGATTCAAAGGAAAGTCATTATGGAAGTGGAGATGAAAGTATTTATGATACTGCAAAAGTTTTATCTCAGTATGGAGATATTGTAATGATGAGAACTCACAAGCATGAACACTTATTAGAATTTTCTAAACATTTAGATATTCCTATTATAAATGGTCTAACTTCAAAATCACACCCTTGCCAAATTATGTCTGACATAATGACCTTTGAAGAGTTAAAAGGTTCTGTTGTAAATAAAAAATTTGCTTGGCTTGGTGATGGTAATAACATTGTTTATTCTTTGATTGAAGCATCAGTAAAGTTTAATTTTGAGTTGTCAATTGCTTGTCCAAAAAAATTTGAACCTGACAAAAAAATTATTAAATGGGCGAAAAAAAATAATGCGAAAATTTTAATTACAAAAGATCCTTTGGAGGCAGCAAATTTAGCAGATTGTGTTATGACAGATAAATGGATCTCAATGGGAGATAAAGCAAATAAAAAGAAAAAGAGAAAATTATTAAAACCCTATCAGGTAAATAAAAAAATTATGAAATCAGCCAAAGCAGATGCAATTTTTATGCATTGCTTGCCAGCAAGTAGAGGAGAAGAAGTAACCGACGAGGTAATTGATGGAAAGCAATCAGCTGTGTGGCTTGAAACACAAAATAGAATTCATGTGCAAAAAAGTATTATTAATTGGTGTCTAAAGTAAATATTTACTGCAGTGGTAGTGGATTGTTAGTATTTTCATTCATATATAAAATTACAGCAGCTCTTTCTTTTTCACTTTTTAATCCTGCGTATGACATTTTAGTTCCTTTTATCCAATCTTTAGGTTTAATTAGAAAACCGTTCATCTCTTCGAATGACCATGTTTTTCCATGTGTTGCCATTGCTTTTGAATATTTATAATCTGCTAGCGTTCCTGCTTGTCTTCCCAGTACACCCCATAATGCCGGACCAATTTTATTTTTTCCGCCTTCAGCAATACTGTGGCAAGCCGCACATTTTTTAAAAACTTTTGCACCTTCATCAGCATTTGTTGATGCAAATACCGCCATTATATTTCCTGATCCTGAACTTACTGAATCTGTTTCGACAGAGGACGTACTCGTAGCAGTAGTGACACTCGCAACTTCATATGCAGATTTTTCAGGTTTTTCTACATAAAATATCACATCTGTAATTTTGTTGATTCCCAAAACTAGGATTACGGCAAATACAATAGAAACAATAATTTTATTCATTTTAATAAATGTTATAAATTTAGTACAAATCTATTCTAAGTTAAATCATGAACTTTGTTAATAAAATGGACTTTTAGACGCATAATTTGTTATTTATGAAAAATACAGCAATAATAATACCCACTCGATTAAGAGCAAAAAGATTTCCAAACAAACCTCTAGTAAAAATTAATGATGTGCCGATGATTATTCATGTACTTAATAGAGCTAAAGAATCGAAAGTTGGAGAAGTGTTCGTTGCTACACCCGATGTAGAAATATATGAAGTTGTTAAACAAAACGGTGGAAAAGCAATTTTAACTAGGCCTGACCATCTATCTGGTAGTGATCGAGTTTACGAAGCATATAAAAAAGAGTTACAAAATGACGTAGATCTTATTATTAATTTGCAAGGAGATATGCCAAATATAAAACCTAATTCTATTTCAAAACTAGAAAGACTTATGAGAAATGACTTATGTGATATAGGAACATTAGCTGCATATATAACAGATAAAAATGACATAAAAGATCCAAATGTGGTAAAAGTTAATTTAGAAAAAAATTTAAAAGAAGATAATTTTTTTGCTGCAAAAGATTTTTTTCGGACAAAAAAAGATTTAAATAATGATAAAATTTACCATCATTGTGGTATTTATATATTTACAAGGGATGCATTGTCGAGGTATGTAAATCTTCCAAGATCAAAATTAGAAATAGAAAGAAGTTTGGAGCAAATGAGAGCAATGGAAAATAATATGAAAGTTAAGGTGGGGTTGTGTAATTTTATGCCGTTGAGCGTTGATACAGAAGAAGATCTAAAAAAAGTATCTGAAGAAATGAAAAAATTATGAAGGAAAAAATAAAAGTAGCATTTCAAGGGGAAAAAGGTGCTTATTCGCATCTAGCGTGCTTAGAAGTTTTCCCAAAAGCAGAAGTTGTGGCATGCTCAACTTTTGAGGAAGCTTTCCAATTAGCAAAAGATAAATCAAATATTAAAATTGTAATACCGATCGAAAATTCTTTGGCAGGCAGAGTTGCGGATATACATTATTTAATACCTAAATACAAACTTCAAATCCATGCTGAACATTTTCAAAAAGTTACTCATAATTTATTAGGAATTAAAGGATCTAAATTAAAGGATATCAAAACCGTAAGAAGTCACTCTCAAGCTTTAGGACAATGTAGAAAAATAATTTCTGAAAATAATTTAAAAGCAATAGTTTCCGCAGATACTGCTGGTTCAGCTAAATTTATATCCGAGAAAAAAGACAAGAAAGATTCTGCCATTGCTTCCGATCTGGCTGCGAAAATTTATAATTTAGAAATAATAAAATCAAATATTGAAGATGAACTTGGAAACGTAACTAGATTTTTTATTATGGGTAAGGATCCAAACCATCCAAATTTTGGGCAAAAAAAATATATCACTAGTTGTATTTTTAAACTTAAAAGTATTCCAGCAGCTCTTTACAAGGCATTAGGTGGTTTTGCAACAAATGGTGTAAATTTATGCAAGTTAGAAAGTTTTTCAGT
>CEUZ01166918.1_pt1 | contig 14273 bp, 13 predicted proteins | sample 361511 | NCBI WGS metagenome assembly CEUZ01 (sample SAMEA2622822, study PRJEB7988) | marine metagenome | biome: marine biome (ENVO:00000447); feature: surface water layer (ENVO:00002042); material: "saline water (ENVO:00002010), including plankton (ENVO:xxxxxxxx)" | depth 5 m
GGATAAGCGTCCGGCCGGCTTCAGGATTGCCTATCTCAGCCATTACATTCCATCGTCCAGGAGCTACTTCTACAGTATCAACCTTAAGCCCCCAATCCTGTAGCCAACCTGCAGTCAGGTCTGCAATGGCACCCTCACCTCCGCCACCTTCCTCAAGCATTGGATTTACAGAGGGTGTGGCGACGAGAGCCTGAGCGATCGCCAGTGGGTCATCGTGATTTATCATATCAAGATATGGTTAGTATTTTACTCAAAGTATGACCGCCCTCTCTATTAAAATCCTAAGCTAAATTTGTAGAAAAGTTGAGAAGGTGCTAATGTCCCGTCCCCACACATATTAGGAGGGTATTATTCACAAGGCGATACTGGCAATATTTGGCACTGCTTTAATAGCAAGTTTATTTGTTATTCGTCAACGAAAACAGCTCACAGCTCAGGCCTCAGTTGACTTGTCAAAAGATGATTCTATTACAGATAGTTTTTCAATGGAAAGACTTCGTGAGCTAGGAATCTAGAGCTCTCACTCAAACTAATATTAGAAACCTATTGTTAGGTCCACACTGCAGGGATGTACGATTCTATTTTTCAAAGTAGGTTGCGTTTTTATCGATATAGCTTGTCCACTCCGGGGGTACATCAGTATCTGGGAAGATTGCCTGTACAGGACATTCAGGCTCACAAGCGCCACAGTCGATACACTCGTCCGGGTGTATGTAATACATGTCGTCCCCTTCGTATATGCAATCTACGGGACAGACTTCTACACAACTCGCATCCTTAGTCCCGATGCAAGGCTCACTAATTATATAAGTCATTGGCAACCATTTTTATTTGCTGACATTTAAGCTTGGTTTCAGTCCTGTGATATCAGATTTTGAGTTTTTTGGGAACCCATCATTAATGCAAGAAAATCGAGTTCCGTCAAGAGGTTTCCTTGATCAGACCCTGAAATCGCTAATCAATCATTGTTCCAGGGAACGTCTTGTTCACCCGATTGGTGATTGTCCAGTCGAGCCCAAATAAAGAATAGATCTGATAGGCGGTTAAGGTATGGCAAGATCCCTTCTTCTATTTCTTCTGACAGAGAGAGTGCTACCACTGCGCGCTCAGCTCTCCTGCAAAGGGTGCGACAAATATGTAAAATAATAGCTCCCTGGGTTCCATCTGGAATTATGAAGTTTTTAAGTTCGTCCAGCTCGCCCGTGGCAGCATCGATCCATGTTTCCATTTCGGCAATTCGTGACGATGGTATATCAGGGGTCTCAGGCTTTTTGCGAACTCCGTCGGATTGGGCAGTAGCCAGCACTGCTCCAAGGGCGAAGAGATCATGTTGAATGGTATGCAGACGATTTTTTGTGGTTTTATCAACTACAGATTTTGCTGCTAATCCGATGAATGAATTAAGCTCATCCACTGTCCCATAAGCATCAACCCTGAGATGACTTTTGGGTACACGGCCACCACCGAATAAGCCGGTGTTACCGTCATCTCCTGTTTTAGTATAGATTTTCACGAGCGTTATCTCACAATCGATTCTTGAACGGCTGCTACTGGTTGCACCATAGCCTCTCTATAGACCTTTAGTTTGAGGTCATACTCAAGTCTATACTTTCTGGGACCCTTGATGATAAGTCAACGAAGGCGGGTTAAATTTCTAAGTTGCTGAGCTTTATCCATAATTGAGGAAACAGGTGTCTGTTCTTCAGGCATGTCAATCAAGAGATCCCTTATGTCTAACATGACCTCCAGATAGATCTGGTCACGTTGGAACTTGAAGTCAAGAGAATTTTGCTTAAAGTCTTCATCTTTGGCAGCCGAATCAAGCTGATTGCGATACAGATTCTCTAAAGTATCAATAATTCTTTGTCGATCTCTCATAATACACATTTCCCTGGGCCACTGTGAAAAAAATCTGTTATTGCAAGTCTCATTTCATCGATGTGCCCGTTGAAGTAATGGTCTGCTCCAGGAATACGAACTAAGGTTAAATGGGTGCCGAGCTTACTTACTATAGATTTAACCTCAGATCCTGCACCAAACTCGTCCTCTTCACCCTGTACTATTAGTGTAGGCTTATCTGTTTCCTTCAAAAAGGTATAATCATAAGAGTGTATGGGAATTCCTATGGCGAAGAGGGCTACTACTCGAGGGTCTGTGACAGCGTGAGCCAGGGAGACCATGGATCCAAATGAAAACCCACCAGCCACCAATGGTTGATTCGGATACTCTTTCACGAGCCAGCTTAATGCTTCAGAAACATCTTCTCTTTCCCCTATTCCTTCGTCATAAGAACCTGTGCTAGCTCCTACTCCTCGAAAATTAAAGCGTAGGCTAACGATCCCGACATCGTTCAAAGCCTGTGCGGCACGAAATACAGCTTTGGTATTCATTGTACCACCATACAGAGGGTGAGGATGGCAAACGATACCAGCTCCACGAGTCAGGCCACGGGGCATTCGGAGTGCTGCTTCTAGATGTCCATGAGTTGCAGGAATATCCAATTACAATCCCAGGGGTTTTTTAGTATGAGTTTGCTAAAACTTATATGCTTATCTGCAGAAGATGGTATGCATATTATCGCATCCTGAAAAGATAGCTCAACTTTAAGAAGAAGCCGTCGTTTTTGCGTCTAAGATGATTGAAGCGGAACGATTCATCTTCCGCCAGTGTGCTTCCGTAACCAGCGAATATAACAGTACCAGGATTGGGTTCGAATGAGAAAAGTGCATCAACTTGAAAGTCATTTTTACTCCATCCGGCCACGCGTGTATATCCGCCATTTCCGTCAGGTACCACAATTGGATCGTTGGTTCTACTGTCATCTCTGAGGGCATCTACATTGGTGGCGTCATATTGCCCCACGAAACGGAAAAAGATATACCGACTAAGTTGGTACTCAATCTTGAGTCGCGGTATGTCGCGGGTTCGTACTCTGCTCCAGTCGGTCTTTCTCCAGTAGGCCTGCCTAATGAAACTTCCTTCCACACGAATCTTTTCGTTAGGGCGGAAAACTAAATTGCTCCTCAAAAGAGCTATGTATGCGCTTGCCCATTCGTCAAAATTTTCGTCCTGACCCAAGATCACAAAAGCGTTAGCACTGAAACGTGGTGATTTTGGAGTTCGTACTGATAACACAATATCGTAGTTGTCGAGACTAGGTTCTCCAACAAAAGGTATTATCTCAGTTCCGTTGGTTGTTTGGCGTTCTATGAAAAAATTGTTGTAGAGATTGATCGGATAATAGAAACGTTCGACCAGAAAAGATGTTCCCAGGGTCCAGCCACCCCTTAATGTGAAAGTGTGCCCATAGGATACTTTCCACCAATTGTCAGGCCCCCGTCTGTCCATAAACGTCTGATGTAACCAGCTGAAATCTAAGGTCAGCCGTGTTTGATATAATTCAAGCAAGCTCCCGGGATTCCCAAAACGTGTTAGGGTAGGGCCTCCTCTGATTTGAGCTGTCCCAACACGACTGAGAAAACCGCTACCTGCAATGAGATCGTCAGATAGGCCTTTAAATAAGACGTTGAAACCAAACTCTCGGCCCTGTCGCCTTAAGCTCAAGTCCCAAAGGTGTCCAATTTTTTCTTTTCCTGTCCTCCGATCGAAACTCAAGGCGCCCTGCATTTGTAGATCGTATATGTCCCTGAAAACAATACGAGTATCGGCACTTGCCATCCGATTATAATCTGAACCTTCGATTTTATCAGTGTAAGCCATTCCTATGGTTGATTCGACACCTATATCTTTCTTTATTCTTAGAATATTGAAAATGGGTTTGTGGCCGTTCTGGGAAAAATCGGAATCAACGGCCGAAAGGAAGGCTAGTTCTGTCCCTGAAACTTTGCCTGTAAATTTTGTTGCGGCATGCGGGCTAACTATACGCCTAGTATAGATAAGCCGGTTTGGAGTTTCAAAATTATCACTACCCTCCAGGAAAAAGGGTCTTTTCTCGGGGAAAAAAACTGCATTTCGTGGATCGTATTGGGATTGGCCAGCGTCTGATTCTACCTGTGAGAAATCTGGATTTACAGTGCCGTTCATTGTCAGATTGCTGGTTAACCCCCACCGGATGTTGCCTCCTAATTCAGGACGAGACGGGTCATGTTCCCACTTGCCATCTTTTTCTATGCCAGTTGCAGAAGATGTTAAGACGGGGTTGAAGTCTAAGACCAATCCCCTATCCAATCCTTGAAGACCCTTTAGTATTCCGCCTTGATTTAGGAAAGAAGCTCTTCCCTGTTTGACTTGTGTCCACGTTTGCTCACGTCCGGAGTGTTGGACTCTTCGAATAATATTTATACCCCAGCTCTGAACATCATCAGATTGAAAAGAAAGGCTTTTAAAGGGAATTCTGATCTCGATTTCATAGCCATAATCGGTCAAACGTCCTCTGGTTTCGTAAATGAAGTCCGGGTTCAGGTCAACGGGATCGCTATTGCCTCGAGAGAATCCTCTCCTTTGGTCACCTTTATCCACACGAGATCCATCCGATTGGATTCCGAAAGGATTTACTCCAAAAACAGTAGCAGTTCGTCCATCATTAAATGTATCTAGGAGGATTTGTATGTGGTCATCATTTTCAATAAGGTCACGATCTGCCAGGGTAGCATTGACCGAACTATGAGGCTCGAAAGCACGTACCCCGAAATGTATAGCACTGGGAGAATACCAGATTAAAACTTCTGTTTTGTCATCGGCTGCTAATCCGTCAACAGGTTTGTGTTGAGAGAATCCTGTAAGTATAGCTGCAGAGCCCCAAACGTCTTCCTGAATGAAGCCGTCAATTTCAATTTCAATTTCAAATCGTGGTGCCAAAATATCTAATTCTCCCCTCAGGCCACTGTAGCTTACACCTGTTAGAAGCGATGGCCTGTCTGAGACTGGTGTTTCTTGGGCAACACCTGGAGATACTTGGCATAAAACTAAGAACGTGGAAAGGAGGTGTAATCTCTTAAGCAATGAAATCAAGAAAACAGAAAATACTGATAAATTTTGAAATATATTGTCCGAATTGCATTTCATACTATTAATACATTTCGGACATTATGTGGATCATTCTTATGGTGTATTTGGAAAAGTCACATCTACCGAAATGGTCTGTCCATCCGTGATCTCAATCGTAGTTTTAACTTCCCCGAACCATTCATTCCATACAGTTAGGTCATACTGTCCTGGGGGCACATCGTTTATCGTGTAAGTTCCAGTTGTACTGGCTTTCGTGAAAAATCCGTTTTCTAGTATCAGAATATGGGCTATCATCTGTGAATGGATGTCGCATAAAACCAGTATGCTGTCTGGTCTGGCGAAAGTGCCCGTAAAAGTGGATCCAGGACGTTGCGCACGGTTAAAATTGCGATTCCTTCTCCTGCCCTTAGAATACGTATGTATGTTATGGAGTTCGTCGTCGCTGTTGTGAAAGGACATTTTCTTGCCAGCCAAGATGGGTAATACTCTAGGAACGAATGTGTAATCAATCTGATCCAAAAGCATTTGTTCGGATGCTTTAGGATCTAAGGTCTCAGCTGTCAGGCCATCTCCTGACAGATAGATGACCGTTTCTGAAATCTCAAAAAATTCGTTGTCGGGGATTGTCTCGAAGCTAACCGTTCCCTTTACGATCCCATTAATTATCTGGCTGTAGGCTTTGTCAGGATTAGTAGTTGGCCAAAAGAAAGTGGCCAAAAGAACGACAGTTGTTAACAGTTTTCCGGAAATATTAAGTCTAGGTATCATGGGTATCGGGATATTTGGGGTCCACTTGCAAAGACCAGAATATATGAGTTTCTCTATAGAAACAGAATCCATCTTACTGAATTTATAATCCTTATAATACGATGGTCAAAGAGTTGGACAGGAACGAATATAGCAGTTTATGTTTCAGGCCCTCTTTTTTGATTACAAAAAAGCAGAAAATTACGGATGTGTAGCTTTTGGATGTCTTCATATGTAAGGAAAACAACGAAAATTTGATTGATTACGACATTGTCTATGTGAATTTGGATTTTAGAGATAAGGAGAAGTAAATAATGAAATCACCCATATCCTCAAATATGCTGGCTGTCTTTGGAATTATTTGGGTGACCGTTATGTCACTTCCTACTTTATTGGTAGCACAGGATTCACCCCATCCATACAACTATGGTAATCCGGGTGACGACCTTCCTCCCGGAGCAAGGGGTACCCCCAATATTCATTATTTGGGCAATATCCCTCTCGGGGGCTTTCTCCACGTAGCGGATGTAGAAGTTGAACAAGAGTTAGATCGCCCATATGCGTACGTCTCTAAACGTTTCAGGCCATCTGGGATGGATATAGTAAGTCTAGAAGACCCTAAAAATCCTAAGCTTATATACTCTTGGCGCATTGAAAATGCTGAACTCCATCAAGGATCTGGTGCGCTCGATGGTAGATATTTCAAACACAACGAAAGATACTACATTGTTCAGTCCACACAATTTAGAGCAGGTGGCCCCAACACCGATTTAGGGGCTGTAGTATTTGATGTTACAGGCCTGCCAGATCCATCTACGGTTCGAGAGGTTGGCAGGATTAGGGCCCCTGAAACTCCAGGTGGTTTTCACAACATTTTTACTTATAAACACTCCGATGGAAGGCCTTTGCTGTTCAGCACAACCAGTGGCCCCCATGCTAATATCTATGACCTGGGACTCTTTCTAGAAGGAGATCCTAATTATGGTTTAATTGGCCAAGTTCCTGTTCCCCAGTCTCCTTACTGGGCTCTCCGGGGCGGAAGGGCTAGCTGGCACGACTATTACGTAGGTTTTGATCCCGCTACACAGCAAGATAAACTCTGGGCTGGAGGTACGGGTGGTTACTTTGTCTTTGACGTTACGGATACTTCAAACCCAGAGCTCTTAGTCTCTATAACCAATGTTCAAGGGGTGGTACATGGCCATACATTCACCCCTTCGCCAGATGGTCTTTTTGCAGTAGGAGAAGTAGAGAATCAATGGCAGCCATTACGACTTTTTGATCTCAGAAACGCTTGGTCAGAGGGTGGAAATCCTGTGGTTCAAAGAGCCATAAGTGCTTGGACTGCAAACTATCAAAATCTTTCTCATAACCATGAGGTGAGGTGGCCATTTGTATTCGTTTCTGCATATGAAGATGGCCTGCAAGTATTCAGTATGTTTGACCCATTCAATCCCCGGACAGTTGGGTACTACGATACTTATTCGGGGCCACACATGGCACGTGGCCACGGGAACGTCAATTTAGGAGCATGGGGCGTAGATGTCCGTAACGCTGATGGCCTTATTGTTGTTAGTGATATGGTAAGTGGATTATATACTTTTAAAATGGACGGCTTTCCTAGCTGGAATGGTCATGATTGGAATATGCCTAATATTTCAAGCGCCCAAGATTGGGATAATGGGCCAGACGGTGTCGAACGCAAGACCACAATGTGAGTGAAATTCCAGGGGTTTCCTTAGTCCTGTCCTAGAAGAGTGCGAGGTTAACCTGGCCCAAAGATCTTGGCGACAGCTTCATTCCGGTGATTAAATATTTTTTCAAGTTGTTTACGTATCAGGATACTGTGAACAAGGTTGCCTAATAGACCGAAAGGTAGCTCATATTTAACAAGGTCTGTAATCTCGATTCCTCCCCTTACAGTGCTAAAAAGATGGCGGTGGTACCAAGTTTTATATGGGCCCTGCATCATCTCGTCCACAAAGAAAGAATTTTCCTCATACTCAGATATTCTTGACTTCCAGATCATAGGGAAGATCAACCATCGGATGCGGTAAGAAATTTGGGTATTCTTCCGTACGGGATTGTCCGTAGAGGACAAAATCTTGAAATGCATCCAGGGAGGGGTAATCATCTCAAGATTCATAGGATTTTCAAAGAAGCTGAAGACGGTCGCCATATCCCCAGGTACCACCTGCTTGCGTTTTAGGAAATACACAGCCATAGTGGGATTTGTCTATTCAACATTGAGTTAAACCTAACCTAGGGGCAAGAAATATATTCCGTGGCAATGCCAAGTGTCTCTATTAGCGAATCGAAATAATTTCAATAATACCCCGAGGATAGCCCATCCCGTAGCGTATTCCGGCCTGTGCTGCGTCTAGATAACGAATCTCTTCGATGTCATTAACCTGATATACTCCTAAGAGGTCAATGCTGCCCATACGTGTACCGTCAAGGAAAACCGTTGGGAGCAAGGGCGTTAGTGATGAAGCCCCTGTGGTTTGTCCACGGGCCTTAAGCCATTGAGGGTGTAAGTCACGGATAGCATCATAGGCCGTGATAGCTTGTGTAGTGGCAAGATCTTCTTGGGTTATAATATTTCGGCCTCGGCTACCCCCAGCCCCTGCAGCTGCACAGCCCTCAATAAACACCACAATTCCGAGCAATAAGCTTAGGTAACGCATGAGATGCCTCCGTAGAAAATTACTTTGCTCAAATTTTTCCTTTTCCAATCTTCATGTAACCAGATAATTATTTTGATTTGGCAGTTTATTAGGGGAGTGTCCAAGTTGCTGTTAATCCGAATCCATCCAGCTTTGCCATCCTATCCTTAAGATTGGACAGAGGGACCACTTCCCAGCTAAAGCTTTTGTAGCGTTTACCTATGATTGCTCCAGCGAATGCCCCCCCAACTGTTGCAAATGCTGAAGTGTACCATCGTCGATCCAATTCTTCAGGAACGAGAGATTCAACCCGTACAGCGTTAGATCTGTCCACTAAAAACCAAGTACCAACGCCCGCTGTCAATCCGCCTATTACTCCCCAAATAAGTGATTTTGTTTCAGCTCTCTCTACCTGAAGTCTTTTTATGGCTTCTATTGGTATAGATGTTAGATCCTGATGATTTGGTATGTGGATAATAATTTCTCCGTCACCTATTCCGACAACTTCGCCGTCAATTTGCATAGGCACAGACACACGAATCCGATCACCGATCTCAATGGATGGGCCTTCTTGGGCTATTATTAAACCAGCAGATGTTGATATAAAAAACATCGCCAACAGAGGAATGTGGATTTTTGTTGCCAGCTTCATAGTTCTCATTTTCCTAAGCCTTAGGTGGACGATGGCCTAGTTTACTATCAGATGATTCATGTAATTATCTGATAGGTCAAGTTTTTATTTAGTGTCTATTGAATATAAAAATATCAAACCACTCAATATTATGAATGTGTAATTACAGATTTTCTTATATCGAAACCCAGAATCGATGCCCTTAAGTTTAAGGATTAGGATATAGATGCCTAACAATAAGTTTCTTATGTGGCAGCCCGCCTGGCTCCTAATACTGTTTTTACTATTGCTAGGATTAGGTTTTGTGGCAGTGAGACAGGGGTGGGTGGGTGGCGAATGGGAAATACACGAGTTGTCTGGAATTGCTATGGGTACCACTTATTCCATCAAGTTGGTGGCGAATTCACGATCACAAATTTTGCTCAAGAAAACTCAAAAATCAGTAGACAATAGACTGAAGGAAATAGATGGGGCGATGTCTACTTATAAGTATGATTCAGAATTGTCACGGTTCAATCGGCACCTAAGCACTGACCCATTTCCAGTTTCTGCTGATGTTCTTGAGGTTTTCCTCCTAGCACAAATGGTGAGTATCCAAAGCAATGGAGCATTCGATGTTACCATCAAACCATTGGTCGATGCATGGGGGTTTGGTCCTGATGATAGTCCAATTTTAATTCCAGATACCCTGCAGCTTGCAGCCTTGAAAAAACATACTGGCTTCCAGAAGATTGTTGTTGACTCTATGTCTTCGAGCCTCATTAAAAAGGATCCACAGGTAACGGCAGACCTTTCGGCTATCGCAAAAGGGTATGCGGTTGATGGTGTGGCTAAAGTTCTAATTGGTTTAGGGTTCTCTGATTTTCTGTTTGAATTGGGAGGTGAACTGCGAGCAGCTGGGACAAAGCCTAATGGGGCACGTTGGGTGGTAGGCATAGAGGCACCCGTTCTGGGTGATCTAAGCATCTACGACACCATAGAGTTGCAGGATAACTCTATTGCCACCTCTGGTGACTATCGTAACCTCTGGGAAGATGGTGGCCTCAAATTCTCCCATATCATTAACCCAAGTACGGGATGGCCACTGCCCTACATAGGAATATCGGTTACGGTCATCCATGAGCTTGCAGTTTTGGCAGATGCGTGGACCACGGCTATGAGCGTACTAGGATCACAAACAGGGATTTTCCTTGCTGACAAGCTGGGCCTTCAGGTGATTTTTGTAAAAAAAGAAGCATCCAATTTTATCGATATACCGTCAAGAAAATTCCATGATCCACCTTGACTAGCAGGACCTAAAATAGGCCCGCACTTTATCAGGATGACAATTATGGTTGTGGCTACGAACTGATATCCTCATCTTTACTGCCACATCAAAATCAAATTTTATGTTGATGTATTTATAGTATTGGCTTCCAGGGAGTGTGGTTATGTTGCATAAGTCTTTCGTTCAACCCGTGTCTAGCACCAAGATTGCTTTTATAATTTTTTTAGGATGGGCTATGCCTGGATTTGCACAGCCTGTTACTGGCCCTACCAATCATCATTCCAACCCCTACACTACAATCAATGGTTATTTTGAACTACCAGATGGACGAACTTGGGGCTCGACTAGTGCAGTGGAAATAGATCTGGACGGAACTTCGATTTGGGTTGCTGAACGGTGTGGGGCCAATAGCTGTGCAGGATCAGATGTAGATCCCATCCTAAAGTATGATTCCCAGGGCAATTTTATCACAAGTTTTGGAGGGGGGATGATTATATGGCCCCACGGTATACATGTAGACCACGATGGCAATGTGTGGATTACGGATGCCCGTGCAGCCAACAGACAAGAGCTAGAAAAATATCCCAATGCTTCAGGCAAAGGTCATGCTGTTTTCAAGTTCAGTCCTACAGGTGAACTGTTGATGACCCTCGGCAAACCTGGTGTTGCAGGTAATGGTAGGGGTGCCCTCCTAGATCAACCAAACGATGTTATTGTGGCTACAAATGGTGATATCTATGTAGCCGATGGCCATAGTGGCCAAAGCACTAGGGCGAACGCCAACACCACGTCCCGGATTGCCAAATTTGATTCTCAGGGAAATTTTCTTGAGTCTTGGGGAAGAATAGGCACAGCTCCAGGCGAATTCCGTACCCCCCACGGGCTAGCCTTTGATTCTAGGGGCCGGCTCTATGTAGCTGATCGCGGAAATGTGCGCATCCAAATCTTTGATCAAGAGGGCCACTTCATCGACGAGTGGTATCAGTTTGGCAGACTAAGCGGTATTTATATCGATAAAAATGATATTCTTTACGGGGCTGATTCAGAATCGAGCCCAACTAGTAATCCTGGATGGCTTCGTGGGATCCGAGTCGGTAGTGCTATAACCGGACAAGTGCTTTACTTCATTCCAGATCCAGCCAAAGAACTTCGAGGTACAACTGCAGCCGAAGGCGTTGCAGTTGATGCGAATGGTATCGTTTATGGTGCAGAAGTTGGCCCGCGCCAGCTAGTGAGATATGAAATAAAAGATGGCCAGTAAATAGGAGTTAATATTTTCGTTTCAGGGAGTGGGCCTGGGTAGACTCGAACTACCGACCTCACGCTTATCAGGCGTGCGCTCTAACCACCTGAGCTACAGGCCCTGAAGGCGTGAAAAAATAATCTTTTAAGTCATGCCCCTCAACTATGGTTAGCAATAACTTTTTTTATTAGAAATAATTTCTACTTACTTTCTTTGCCTACATACTTGTCGAACCAATTTATAAATCTTGACCACATGTCGAGCTTATTCTCTATGGCTCTTGGTGTGTGTGACTCGTATGGATATACGTAGAGAACCGCTGTCTTGCCCAGTGTTGTAAGGGCTTGGATCATACGCTCTGACTGCATGGGAAATGTTCCTGTATTATTGTCGTCCCCTCCGTGATACATAAGAAGTGGAGTGTTGATTTGATCAGCCCTGAAGAAGGGTGACATCTCTATATATGTTTGAGGCGCCTCCCAAACACTTCGTCTTTCAGATTGAAATCCTGCTGGTGTGAGCGATCGATTATAGGCTCCATCCCCAGCAATTCCAGCTTTGAAATAAGGGCTGTTGGCTAATATGTTGGCGGTAGCGAAAGCTCCATAGCTGTGACCTCCGTGGCCAATACGATCGATGTCAATTATACCGAGCGCATCAACTGCTCTAATAGCTCCATACATGGCTTCTACTAGATTCGCTATGTAGTTGTCGTTGTAATTCTCACCAATAATAGGGATGTCCGGATGTACTAAGGCATAACCTTGGGTCAGCCAGATATCCGACCACCGTAACCAACTCATGTGTGTAAAAGCGTTCTTGTTGTGTCGCCGAATAGAGGCATGCTTATAATCTTCGGCATTATCATACTCCCGTGGGTAAGTCCAGAAGATAGCCGGCACTCTTTGTCCGTCTTCATAATTAATCGGGAGAGATACTCGGCCATGGATCTCAGTTCCATCCTGCCTATTGAACTTGAAGTTAATGCGTTGTACTGAAGTTGTTTCGGGGAAGGGGTCGATATTGTTAGTAAGATTATCCATGGTTCCGTTCTGGTGCCACAAGTAGCTGTCTGGAAAGTCTGTCATAGATTCTCGACTCACGATCATACTTGTGAGTTCAGCATCAAGGGGTACCAGAGGTTCATCAAAAAAATCCCGTGCTCCTTCAAAAATCCGTTTGGTGGATGTATCAAACAATCTTACTCGATCTACAAATGGTTGTGGGCGGAAATCATCCTTAAGCCCATCTCCTCTTAGGTAAACTGAACGTCCGTCTGAAGACATTAACGCAAACGAAATGCCGTTTGCAGTACGAGATGTCCATAGGTTACCAGGGAGATTGATGGGATCATCAGCATCATGAAAATCAACCAGCAAGCTTGGTACTGGAGAGCTTTCTAGCAGATTCCAATACACTAGGCCTGATTCTCCGTCTTTGGATATTTCCCCAAATACACCAGCTCCATCTAGTGTGTACGTGACTGAACTAATAGGGTTATCGCTTTTAGCTATCACCAATGCTTTTTCTATAGCAAAAGGTTGTTGAAGGAGCATTATTTGATCGGATTGTATGGTGCTCCCCTCTTTTTTTGTTTTTTGTAAATATGAGATCCCCAAACCGTCAGGTCGCCATGTCGCACTCCTTAATTTTGTGCCATCCTCGGAGCCAGAACGTCTCCGCTCTTCTTGGAGAGGCTGTTTGTCGAGGGTCGCAATCAACCGCCCCGTTCTATCAATAATTGAGGTATTTCGAGGAAATCCTCGATAAGAAGTCCGGAAAGAAAAAGGACGCTCTATTGCAGTTGTTAGAAGGTGCTTTCCGTCAGGACTAAGTAATAGAGATTCGAACATGCCTGGTTTGCCGATTAGGCGAGGAGATTCTTTCTTGCCCAACTCTACGATCTGACTTCGTGTATAATACTCGAATAGGGTTTCGTCATGATCGTCCCTGAGAAGATACGGATAAGTTGGAGTTGGGGTGGGTTTGTCACGAGTACGACGAACTATTGGACTGTTAGGTATTGGATTACGAGGTGGCTCAGGGCCACGATCACTTGGAATGGCTAGCGTAATCAAAGTGCCCTCGGGGGTCCATTGGAGCATTTTGGAAGGCTGGCTTCCTTGCCCCCGGGTACTTGTTCCTAATGTGGCAAGAATTTTAGCATCACTGATGCTATAGGTTTGTCCTGTTTCTGGATTAGCAATCCAGACCTCTGTTCCGTATGTGAGGTGAGCCAAAAATGCAATTTGTGAACCATCAGGCGACCACGTTAAATCACTAACGAAGATTCCCTCAGGAAGGATAGCTTCTACGAAACGTCTTTTACTGAGGGAATAGAAGCGCAAACCATAGATGCCATGGGTTTCCAATCCCCAGAGTCGATTTGTTAGTGGTCGAACCTCTAGCTCGGCTAATCTGTAAGTTTTTTTTGCCATAAGCCTAAGATTGGACAGCTCTGTCATTAATGGTACGACAAAGTGATCTCTATTTGGGCTCATGTTGTTTAGGGTTGCATAGTTTTTGTCAGTTTTAAGTAACTTTCGTATCGGTTCTGGGGGAAGTGTGTATTGATCAGCATCGGGGTTGATAGCTGGATAATTTTGTGCGACTACTACATAAGGCATGGTTGATAATGCTATAAATGCATTGATCAAAATCAGGGCAACCAACAAGGATTTTGCTCGGATATCTAAAAAGTCCACACTTTGTCCTCCCCTAATTAACCTTTATGGCCAGAGACGGCTTGGG
>CEUZ01283743.1_pt1 | contig 14271 bp, 14 predicted proteins | sample 361511 | NCBI WGS metagenome assembly CEUZ01 (sample SAMEA2622822, study PRJEB7988) | marine metagenome | biome: marine biome (ENVO:00000447); feature: surface water layer (ENVO:00002042); material: "saline water (ENVO:00002010), including plankton (ENVO:xxxxxxxx)" | depth 5 m
CACCTTCCACGGCGAATTTCGTGGCCATGGCCACCCCCACGAATCACCCAAAGTCATGACTGTTCCACTTTGGATTCTTGCCGGCATGGCGGTGGTCGCCGGGGCGTTCAACCTGCCAGGGCCCGTCCTAGAACCAATAGGGCTCGAAGGGCTTGCTCACCGAATTCAGACATACGCCGAACCCTCCGTTTATTTAAGTGGTCTGGGGTTATCACACCCGGACCCATCCTTAGCAATGGCGTTGGTCGGATTAGCGTTAGCCCTGTCGGGCATAGTGATCACTTACCTCTACTACTGGCGACGCCTTGGCTTGCATGGTCTGACGGAACGCAATCGGTATGCCCGAACCGGGTACACGGTTCTGGAGAACAAGTATTACCTTGATCATCTGTACAACGACGTTGTCGTCGACACGGTAAAGCGACCCATCGCAAAATGGGCGAACAACTTCAACCAGAATGTTCTCGATCGAGCCGTTAACACTGCAGGAGAGACCGCTCGAGATGTTGGTCGATGGGTGTATAAGTGGATCGATCAAGGTGCCATTGACGGATCCGTCAATGCAGCAGCCCGCGGCGCGGACTCCTCAGGAGAGGGTCTTCGCTCTATTCAGTCCGGAAAAGTTCAGAACTACGGTCAGTTGCTCTTCGGAGCCGCCGCTGTTCTGGCCATAGTCTTCGTGATCGTCGTATAGGAGCAGCACAGTGGAAGTGACAGGATTTGATACCTGGGTCTTGAGCCTGGCGGTGTTCCTGCCCTTGGTAGGCGCACTGGTCATCATGTTGATCCCTAAAGCATATGAAACGGAACTCAAGCTGGTTGCATTGGGTTCATCTCTCATGGCGCTTGTTGTGGGGGCTTACATAGCGATCCAGTTTGATTACGGCGCAGCAGGAGAACTTCAGTTTGTAGTCGACAAAGGTTGGATCGATGTCATTAACAGCCGATACATAGTCGGTCTTGACGGGCTCTCACTCCCGTTGCTGTTGTTATCACTCGTCGTAGTCCCTCTTTGTCTTATCTACAGCTGGAACCACATCCCTGAGCCGGGCAACCCGAAAGCCTTCTTCGTGCTGTTGCTCATCTTGTCGACAGGAATGAATGGCTCGTTCGTCGCTCAAGACATGATTCTTTTCTTCGTGTTCTTCGAAGTGGTGCTCCTACCCATGTACTTCCTAATCGGAGTCTGGGGTGGCGAAGACCGACGATATGCCTCTTTGAAGTTCTTCCTGTACACCCTGTTCGGCTCAGCCCTAATGATCATTAGCTTCTTAGCTTTGTTCTTCCTCTCCAAGGATGCTTCAGGAGAACTACTCCAGACCTTCGACATGAGAGTTCTCACAGACGTTGCAGGGGTAGGGATCATCAAGAGCACCCAGGTCTGGATCTTCGCGGGGTTATTCATGGGCTTCGGCATAAAAGTCCCGATGTTCCCATTCCATACCTGGCTGCCCGACGCTCACACCCAGGCCCCAACCGTCGGCTCGGTGATTCTGGCTGCCGTCCTTCTGAAATTGGGTACCTACGGCTTTGTCCGCATAGCCATTCCATTCTTGCCGGAAGGCGCAATCGCCTGGGCGCCGTGGATAGGACTCCTCGCCGTAATCGGGATAATCTATGGAGCCTTGGGCTGTCTCGCCCAGAAAGACATGAAGCGTCTCATCGCCTTCTCGTCAGTAGCTCACATGGGCTTTGTAATGCTTGGTATAGCGACTCTGACTGACTTCGGTATTAACGCTGCAGTGTTCGGAATGATCGCTCATGGGCTCATCACCGGCATTCTCTTCTTCGTGGCTGGCTCAATCAAAGAGCGATACCACACGCTTGAGATCTCCCGACTCGGTGGCCTTCTCAAATCGGCGCCACGCATGGGTTGGATCCTCGGGTTTGCATCGATGGCCTCTTTAGGATTGCCCGGATTGGCAGGCTTCTGGGGTGAATTCCCGGCAATTCTGTCGGCATACAACCCTGGTGCTGGCATGCCTGAAGAAACGTTCCGCACCTACATGGTTATTGCAGCAATTGGAACAGTCCTTGCAGCGGGCTATCTACTCTGGCTCTACCAACGAACGGCTTTCGGTGAGCCACCCGAGGAATTTGCTGGCCATCAGATAGCTGACGTTAATCGCGACGAATGGATTGCTTGGACACCATTCCTAATCGGAATAGTCCTATTTGGTATTTGGCCCAACCTGATCTTCAACGTAACCGACGATGTAGTCAGCGGTATCACTGCAACCGTCGAGGCGATAGCGACTGGCAGCTGAAGATGGAAGCCCTGCTCGCCTTCACGCGTCCTGCGCTTGACTGGCATGCCCTCGCGCCCGAACTGACCCTCCTGGCATTCGGAACGCTCATCACCGTTGTCGACATCATCTGGGATGATCGTTCTAAGCAAGCAATGCCCACCTTGGCAGGAATGGGCCTGCTCGCAACCTTGCTTCCCATCTTGACTCTCGCAGTCGACGGCACTGAACGATCGATGTTCGGAGGCGCCTACGTAGTAGACGACTTTTCGCTAGTGCTGAAAGCACTCTTCCTTATTTCGGGCTACATCGTGATCCTGATGTCCGTCGACTACATCCGTGACGGCGACTACTACGAAAATGAGTACTACACCCTGATGCTCACCTCATTGCTTGGCATGGTGATGATGAGCAGTTCCCGGGACCTCATTAGTGTTTTCGTAGCTCTTGAATTGCTGTCTATCCCCGCCTACATGCTTGCCGCGTGGCGAAAGGGAGGACCGCGATCAAACGAAGCAGGCCTCAAGTACTACCTAATGGGAGTATTTGCCTCGGCAGTCATGCTCTATGGAATGTCGCTGGTATACGGACTCGCTGGTTCAACTACCTTCGGGGCAATAGCGGAAGAACTTGGTTCAGGTGCAGCAAACCCGGTCGCTATTCTCGGAATTCTTTTCATTCTGATCGGTTTCGCCTTCAAAGTATCGGCTGTTCCTTTCCACACATGGGCACCAGATACCTACGAGGGAGCCCCAACTCCGGTCACAGCCTTCCTTGCCGTAGCGTCCAAAACTGCTGGAATGGTCGCGTTAATCCAACTTGTCTTCGTCGCCTTCCCTGGCCGCGACGACGTTGTTCAGCCCTTCTTCTGGCTGATTGCCGCATTAACCATGACCATCGGCAATCTCATCGCTCTTCGACAGAACAATATTGTTCGGCTACTGGCATATTCAGGCGTTGCTCAAGGCGGATTTATGTTGGTTCCATTCGCCGTTGCCGCTGAAGCACCAGCCCGCGCGGTTGAAGCCGTCGTCATCTACATGGCGATATATGCATTCATGAATCTTGGCGCATTCACAGTTGTGTTGGCGGTAGCAAGGAAAACGCGTTCAGGTGAAATCGATAGCTACGGAGGACTCTTCCAATACGCCCCGGGTCTCGCAGTCGCAATGACAGTATTTCTGGCAGCGTTGGCAGGAATCCCACCTGCGGGTGGGTGGTTCGCAAAATTTGGGCTTTTCAGAGCTCTCTTAGATGCCGGCGGAGGTTGGGCCGCCGCTCTCGGCGTCGTCGTAGCCATCAACACCGTTATCGCTTTCGCCTACTACGCGCGAATCCTCGTCCAAATGTGGTTCCAACCAGTGCCTGACGGCGATGAGCGACCAATTGTGATCCCAGGCGCGCTACGAGCTGCTTTAGCAGTGACGCTAGTCGCGACAATGGCATTTGGAGTCCTGCCAGGCCTCGTTGGGCACTTTGGCGAAGTTTCCGTACTGTCCGCTTTAGGCGGATAGGGACACAAGGTTGAACCACTCGAATGGTCATGCTTCATGACACGGTTCGACTTGTTTGCAGAGGACGCCCTATACGGAACCCAAGGCTTTTACACCCAGCTCGGAACAGCGGGAACTGACGGCGCCGATTTCGTAACTTCCCCTGAAACAAGCCCCCTCTTCGGCGCCTGTGTCGCTGCTTACCTGGACCAGGTCTGGCATGACATGGAATGCCCGGAGCCGTTTGTGGTGATCGAAGGCGGATCGGGAACCGGAACCCTTTGCCGGGACATTTTTCTGTCCGCCCAAGATTGCAGCAAGGCCCTGCGTTACGTGATGGTAGAGCGATCAGACAGACAAAGAGAAATTGCGTTTAGTCGAGTAACAACCACTTGTTTTGCAGACTCAGAAGAAGTCCCGCTTGCCGTATTACAAGATCTACCAGCAGGACCCTTTACAGGAGTGGTCGTCGCGAACGAACTGCTGGACAATCTCCCACCGCGAATAGTGCGAAAAGCTACAACAGGATGGCTTGAGCTCCATGTCGAAAATGGTGCCGAAGTTTGGTATCCCGCACCTCAACCAGCTGAAGACATGGCATCAGCCATGGCGCCCAACGCATCAATAGGAGCCACCCTCCCCTTACATCTCAAAGGTGCAGTGTGGGTAAATCGAGCTATGAAGCTCCTAGATCGCGGCAGAATCTTGACCTTTGACTATGGCTTGGAAAGCTCAGAAATGTTTGACGGCAGACCCCTGGGTGAATGGTTACGGACCTATAAAGACCACCGTCGAGCCGGCACGCCCTACAGTGACCCAGGAACTTGCGACATCACATGTGACGTAGCGTTTGACCAGTTGCCAGGATCGCCCACCATTTGCCTTCAGTCAGACTGGCTCGCGTCCAAAGGCCTAGGCACCATGACGGAATGGGCTCAAGAGAAATGGCAAGATTCAGCCGCCTCACCTGATTCAACAGCCGTGGCCGCTCGACAAGTGTTAACTGAGGCCGCTGCGCTAACGGATCGAACAGGTCTCGGAGCGTTCCTAGTCGCAGAGTGGCAAATAGGCGATTAATCGGATCTCATCCGAATCAGAAGCAACTAGGGGCTAGGCTCGCAAGCTGTTGAGCCCACATTGAGGGGACCTGCAGCGAAGGGGGATCGAGATGTCCGAACCAACAATCGAGGACTATTACGTAGAAGACCGGACCTTCCCACCGTCAGACACTTTCCAGAGCGAAGCCCTAATCACTGACAGAAGTTTGTACGAGGAAGCTGAAGCCGACAGGCTTGGCTTTTGGGCTCGGCAAGCAAGAGAACTCGTGAGCTGGTTCCAAGATTTCGACACCGTCCTCGAATGGGATCTTCCATTCGCCAAATGGTTTATTGGTGGGAAGCTCAACATTTCCTACAACTGTCTCGATCGACATGTGGAAGCTGGACGAGGAGACAAAGTTGCCTTTCACTGGGAAGGTGAACCCGGCGATACCAGAACCATCAACTACAGCGAACTTTTGGAAGAAGTGTCCAAGTTCGCGAACGTATTGAAATCATTAGGTGTCGAGAAGGGCGATCGCGTCTGTATCTACATGCCAATGATCCCCGAACTTCCAGTAGCAATGCTGGCATGTGCCAGAATCGGCGCGCCCCACTCAATTGTCTTCGGCGGATTCTCGGCCGACTCACTGTCAGACCGAATTGATGACGCAAGCGCCAAACTTCTCATCACAGCAGACGGTGGCTACAGGCGCGGCGACCCATTTCCACTCAAAGATACTGCGGACGCTTCGGTTGAAGCCACCTCAACGATCGAAAATGTTGTCGTAGTCCAACGCACAGGCCAAGACGTTGCCTGGAACGAAACGGTCGATCACTGGTACCACGAATTAATGAAAACAGCCTCACCAGATTGCCCACCTGAGCATCTTGATAGTGAGGACCTGCTTTATTTGCTGTACACCTCAGGAACCACAGCCAAGCCCAAAGGGATCATGCACACCACGGGCGGCTACCTAACTCAAGTTGCATTCACCCACAAATACATTTTCGACCTAAACAGCGAGTCCGACGTCTATTGGTGTGCAGCAGATATTGGTTGGGTAACGGGCCACAGCTACATCGTTTATGGACCGTTAGCAAATGGGGCCACCTCGGTGATGTACGAAGGGACACCCGATACTCCGCGTCCCGAATTCCGTGTCGGTGACAGAAACGACTGGCCGAAAGACCGCCTCTGGGACATAGTTCAGCGATACGGCGTCACCCAGCTATACACAGCTCCAACCGCCATCCGAACCTTCATGAAATGGGGCGCCCAAGAAGTTGAACCCCATGACCTATCTAGCTTGCGGGTACTAGGAACCGTCGGAGAGCCGATCAACCCAGAAGCCTGGATGTGGTATCACGAACACATCGGCGGTGAACGGTGCCCCATAGTCGACACATGGTGGCAAACCGAAACCGGTGGACACATGATCACACCCATGCCGGGCGTGACGACTACCAAACCCGGATCAGCCACTCACGCCATTCCCGGCGTAATAGTCGAAGTAGTGGATGACGGTGGCAACAAGGTAGAAAAAGGTGGTGGATACCTGACTATCACTGAACCATGGCCGTCAATGCTTCGAGGTATCTGGGGCGACCCTGAGCGATACAAAGAGACCTACTGGTCTGAATACCCTGGCCGATATTTTGCAGGAGACGGCGCAAAGATCGACGACGACGGCTACCTATGGTTGTTGGGACGAGTCGACGACGTGATGAACGTATCGGGACACCGGATTTCCACGACAGAAGTCGAATCGGCGCTGGTCGACCACTCATCTGTTGCCGAAGCAGCAGTGGTTGGAGCAACAGATGACACAACAGGCCAAGCCATAGTCGGATATTGCATCTTGAGAGGCGGCAACGAGCCAAGCGAGGAACTAAGGGAAGAGATAAGACAACATGTCTCGACAAAACTGGGAGCCATCGCGCGACCAAAGGCTGTCGTCTTAGTGCCCGACCTCCCCAAAACTCGTTCAGGAAAAATAATGCGACGGTTACTTCGGGACGTGGCAGAAGGACGACAGCTCGGAGACACCACCACCCTTGCTGACGCAAGTGTTGTAGACGAAATCCGTGATCGTGCCGAACAGGCACCGCAGGAGGACTGACTTCTGCTGTCGGCTTCATGAGTTCTATCCCGAGACATTGGCACCCGCGACAAGAGATAGTGCAACGAGGCGACTGCGTAATTGTCGATATTGACGGTGTCTTGGCTGATGCTGGGCATCGCCAGCACTACCTAGATCCGCCTTGGCGCGACTGGGATGGATTCTTCGCGGAGTGCGGTGGTGACAACGTGTTCGAAGAAAACAAGACGTTGCTCGAACTGTTGGATCCGGAGTTGACAATCGTCCTTTTGACATCGAGACCAACATGGATTCAGAAAGCAACTGTTGAGTGGTTGAATCGGAACAACATTCGGTATGACCTTCTCATCATGAGGCCACTAGGAGATTTTCAAGCGTCACCTGGCTTCAAACGAGACGAAACCGAAAGTCTCCGCCGTCTCGGTCACATTCCCGTGTTGGCCATCGATGACGATATGCGAAACGTTCGGATGTACAGAAGCGAGAGCATCCCCACCATTTTTTTGGACAGCGGATATCACCCACATTAAATGCTCAGTTTCTGCTGAGATTGTGGCTTCTGAAGCCGATACGTTAGGTACAAGCACTAACTACGGAGGGAATCCCGATGAAAAACACCCTCAAAACCACAATGTTGCTCGCCGCTATGGGCGCGCTCATCATGTTTATTTCCAGTTTCTGGGGACCAGGTGGTCTGACGATTGGCCTATTCCTCGCGCTGGCAATGGTTGGTGGCAGTTACTGGATGAGCGACAAGTTAGCTATCCGCTCTGCCCGGGCCATCGAAGTTGAAGAAGGACAATTGCCCGAATACTGGTCAATCATGAGTGAACTTTGTCAGCTTTCCGATCTGCCTATGCCCCGAATTTATGTGAGTCCGGACCCCCAACCCAACGCGTTTGCAACGGGCCGAAATCCGAATCACGCAGCAGTATGTATTACCGAAGGACTTATCCAACATCTTTCATGGGATCAGATACGAGGTGTCCTAGCGCATGAGATGGCCCATATAAAAAACCGCGACATCCTCATCGGATCAGTCGCTGCTGCCATCGCTATGGCGATCAGCTTCGTCGCCAACATGGCGCAATTTGCCATGATCTTCGGAGGCGGAAGCAGAAACCGTGACCGGAATCCCTTAGTTGACCTGCTTCTAATCATCGTTGCTCCAATAGCCGCAGCGCTTATACAAATGGCGATCAGCCGGAGTCGCGAATTTCAGGCCGACCGAACAGCGGCAAGAATGATTAGTGACGGTGAACCTCTTGCAGCGGCTTTAGAAAAATTGGATGTCGCCAGTCGTTCCATTCCAAGTCTCGCCAACGCAAATCAAGCGCAAATGTACATAGCCAATCCGTTAGCGAGCCGGAAAATGGCGTTTCGAAACCTTTTCACAACCCATCCTCCGATGGAGAAGAGAATCGCTCGATTGCGTGACGGCAGCTGGCGCGACGCTGTCTAAATCAATCCCGAAAGTTTTCAAACTGTAAAGGCAAGTCGAAATCTGTTTCTTTCATTTTGGCGATGACTGCCTGCAGATGATCACGTTTCTTTGAGATGACCCGGACCTGGTCACCTTGAGTTTGAGACTGAACACCCTTAATCCCCAAACCTTTAACGAACTTATTCAGTTCCTTGGCTTTATCACTACTGATGCCGGCTTGAAGTGTGACCTGTTGTCGAACCGAAGCCGCAGATCCTTCTTCGACATCGCCGTAGCTGAGTGCCTTCAGGCTGACCTTCCGTCTAACTAATTTCTCTTCCAACACTTGCCGAAGCGCATTAAGACGATCCTCACTACCACTCGCCAAAGAAATCTGGATGTCAGCAAGAGTTATCTCAGAACCAGTGTCTTTAAAGTCGTAGCGAGTTGCCACCTCGCGAGCCGCCTGGTCTACAGCGTTGCGAACTTCCTGCATATCTAATTGAGAAACGACGTCAAATGAACCCATGGAACGAAATATACAGAGCCAGGAAGCAGTCCGACACCGCGTAAACCCATCAGGGTCTTTGGGGCATCGAAGCCAACCCGATAACGTAACCGCCGTTGGGTCGGTGCCCGAGCGGCCAAAGGGAACGGGCTGTAAACCCGTCGGTTCACACCTACGGAGGTTCGAATCCTCCCCGGCCCACCACGAACGGCGAGCATTACAGCTCGCCGTTCGTCGCGTCCGCCCAGGCGCGCAAGGTGCTACCAACAACCAACAGCACGCGAGATCGCAAGAGCACCACACACAGTCCTGTTCATCTAACTAACAAGAACGGGCGGCCGATGACGATCTTGAGCTAGCTTCCGGGCATGACCGATTCCTGTTACGCAGAACGTGATGGTCGAATTTTCACCGTCACGATTAACCGACCCGAACGAATGAACGCGCTGCACCCACCAGGCAACGCTGAGATGGCAGAACTATTCGATGAATTCCAGAACGACCCAGATTTGTGGGTAGCGATCGTGACAGGCGCCGGTGATCGTGCCTTCAGCGCCGGAAATGACTTGCGGTATCAAGCCGAAGGCGGAGACCGATCCGCTATGCCTGACAGCGGATTTGGCGGGCTCACCTCCCGGTGGGATCTCGATAAACCTGTCATTGCCGCGGTTAACGGAGTCGCAATGGGAGGTGGCTTTGAGATCGCCCTAGCTTGCGACATGATCATCGCTAGCGAAAATGCCCGGATGGCATTACCAGAGCCCAAGGTTGGGTTGGCCGCCCTAGCCGCTGGAGTCCACCGGCTTCCCCGGCAGATTGGACTCAAACGCGCTATGGGAATGATGTTGACGGGACGTCATGTCTTGGCGCAGGAGGGTTATGAATTGGGGTTCGTAACAGCTGTAGCCCCTGAGGGTGAGGCACTTAGCGAGGCTCGCCGCTGGGCAGAGATGATCCTCGAATGTTCACCCATGTCGATCCGAGCGACCAAGCAGGCAGCGATGCAAGGATTGGATCAGACTGGTGTGCGAGCTGCTCACGAAGGGAAGTACGAAGCTGTCAAAGCTATGAGCAAGAGCGAGGATTACATAGAAGGACCGGTTGCCTTTGCTGAGAAACGTCCTCCTCAATGGAAAGGTCGGTAGAGGCCAGTCGATGGAGATCAATAAGTGATGGCTAACGCTGAAAGAACAGCCGCAGTCGCAGCAGCGATGTCGGACATTAGAGATATCGATGCTGCAGGGATCGACCGTGACTCTGTTGAATTGATCCGGCATCGGCTTGTCGAACTTGCCCAACAAAAAGAACTGTTCCCCTGGAGTGACTTCCCACCCGACGGTTCCAAAGATGGCAGCACCCTTTACCTACTGTCCCAGGACGAAGATCACCGATTCGCGCTCTACATGCAGTCAGTCGCCGACACAACCCAAGCCCCGCCGCACGACCACTTAACTTGGGCGTGCATTGTTGGTTTAGAAGGCAAAGAAACCAACCGAAGATATAAACAGCTCGCCGGACAAGGTCCCCCTGAAATCGCAGACGAATTTGTGGTTGAACATGGCACAGGCATCGCGTTTCTACCCGATGACGTCCATTCCATACTCGTCCAGGGCGGCTCATTAAACTTTCATTGCTACGGACACGATCTATTGGATCTCCCGCCCCGTAACTATTGGAGCGAAGCTGACGGGGAATGGCGAACCATGAAAATTCGCTATCCAATAATCGACGCCCGCTCGTGACGACAGACGGTGTTTCGGTTAGTGAACTAACGAAAGCGATCAGCGGTACTGACGAATTAGCGATCGTTGACCCCCGAGATCACGAAACCTATAGCCAAGGTCATCTTTTGTGGGCCGGAAGCCTCCGCCTTGACGATGCACTCGTAGCCGCCGAAGTTCTCCTTCCGCGCCTCTCAACTCCAATCGTTATCGCAGGGGAAGAAGAAGACGAGGATCGAGCACTTCAATCCGTCCTGAAGGAAAATGGATGGACAAACGTCACAGTCCTAGAGGGCGGCATCAGATCATGGACACAGGCAGGGCACGAACTTTATTCAGGGGTGAACGTGCCATCGAAGCTGTTCGGTGAATTAGTTGAACGTCACTATGGAACGCCACACGTAAAGGCAGAACAACTCAACCAATGGATAACAGAAGGGCGACGGCTCGTTATCTTGGACTCACGAACTGAGCGCGAGTTCAACCGCATGAGTATCCCCACTGGTCGCTCGTGTCCGGGAGGAGAACTTGTGCACCGAGTGTTCGACTTACTCCAACAAGACGTAACCGTTGTTGTAAATTGTGCGGGGCGAACCCGCAGCATTCTGGGAGCAGAATCGCTGGTGCGAGCCGGAATACCTAACGATGTGGTCGCGTTAGAGAACGGCACCATGGGATGGGAACTTGCCGACTTGACTTTGGACCACGGTAACGACGATGCGGCACCGGCCCCTACCGTTAGAGGTCGGCAGCGGGCGTCGGCGGCAGCGCAAAAAGTTTCCAGACGTTTCGAGGTGAGCCAAATAACTAGCTCCACCATGAGCGAATGGAAATCAGATGACTCACGGACGCTGTATCAGTTTGATGTCCGCACCCCCGTTGAATACGAAGCAGGTCATCTCGCTGGTTTTAGAAACGCTCCAGGAGGCCAACTGATTCAAGCCACTGACGAATATGCAATTACCCGAGGATCGCGGATAGTTCTGGCTGATGATGACCTCACAAGAGCAACGATGACGGCCTCTTGGCTTATCGAAATGGGTTGGGAAACCTATGTACTTAACGACGAATCAGGTGACAACAGTTCGCTTGAACATGGAACTAGTGACTCCACGTTTAGGAGCCCCCAAGTCGTCCTTCCATACGACCCAGGAGATGCTCACGTAGCACGACAGGCAATGCAACGGTACCTCGACTGGGAAGTAGCGTTAGTTGATCAATATGACCGTGACACCCTCGCACGGTTCACGCATGAAGGTTGGGCGTAAAGGATCTACAAATCAGAGTATTTCGCGATGATGTCCCCGAAGCGCAGAGCATCATCGGGTGAATCAATCAGAGTGGGCATCCCCGCCATCGCGGTCACCGGCACGACCAGCCGATCAACACCTCGAGCCCTCATTTTTGGGATGTCATCTGGATCTTCTGGCATGGGCATCGTGATTTCTAAGGCATCAGGATCTCGTCCGTACTCTTCGGCAGTTTTGCGAGCAAGGTCAATTCGCTCTTGGGGTGTATCGCGAGCAGGGAAGTAACCGTCACCAAGTCGCCCAGCTCGGCGAGCAGCAAAGTCGGTATCGCCTCCCACGATTATCGGAACTGACCCAGCGACAGGTCTCGGCAGACAATAAGTATCGACAAACTGAACGAATTCACCTTCGAAGGTGGCGCAGTCGTTTGCCCATAACTCCCGCATTGCTGCCACGTATTCATCTGTCCGCGGTCCGCGTCGTTCAAAAGGAGCACCGATTGCATCAAACTCCTCTTTGAGCCAGCCAACCCCTATGCCCAGAAGTACTCTGCCACCAGACATGTAGTCCAATGTGGCTACTTGAGCTGCGCATACAACAGGCGAATGCTGGGGCAAGATCAAGATCGCGGTACCAAATTTGATGGTGTTCGTAGCTCCCGCCATATGCGCCATCCAGATCAGTGGATCGGGTAAAACCAGATCTTCGGCACCTCCAGCGATCTTCCCAGACTCGCTATATGGATATACCGACTCGTATCCAGATGGGATAACGGTATGTTCAACCGTCCATGCGGATTCAAATCCAGCTTCTTCACCGGCTTGTACGAGCTCCACGGCAAGTGCCGTATCTGTCGCGTACTTATCGGTATTGCAATATCTAAGACCAAACTTCATGGTGTCCCCTTCGACGTACGCCTCTAATCTACGACTACAACCCTTGACGGTTCAGGAGTCCAATGTCTTACTTGCCGAATGTTTCAGATACCTTCGATGCTTCGCGGTGGCGCGAACTCGAAGGATTTGACTTCAAAGACATCACTTACCACCGAGCGATAGACCAAGGCACAGTTCGCATCGCCTTTGATCGACCCGATGTTCGCAACGCTTTTAGACCGAACACAGTTGACGAGCTATACACCGCTCTCGATCATGCTCGCATGAGTACTGACGTCGGAGTTGTGCTGCTGACAGGCAATGGCCCATCTACTAAAGATGCAGGTTGGTCTTTTTGTTCAGGAGGAGATCAACGCATTCGAGGGAAAGATGGCTACAAATACGCTGACGGAGAAACAAGCGAAACAATTGATCCAGCTCAAGTAGGCAGACTCCATATCCTCGAATGTCAGCGGTTAATCAGGATGATGCCCAAGGTAGTGATCTGTGTCGTTCCTGGTTGGGCGGTAGGTGGCGGACATAGCCTCCATGTCACAGCTGACTTGACCCTCGCTAGTCGCGAACATGCGCGCTTCAAACAAACTGACACCGATGTCGCCAGCTTTGATGGCGGGTTTGGTTCGGCCTATCTAGCGAAACAAGTTGGTCAGAAAAAAGCGCGTGAAATATTTTTTCTGGGCCGTACCTACGATGCCGATGAACGATTCTTAATGGGTGACGTTAACGCTGTGGTGGAACACAAGGAACTAGAAAACGTGGCATTGGAATGGGCGAACGAGATCAACTCGAAATCACCAACAGCGCAACGCATGGCAAAGTTCGCGTTCAACCTCACCGATGATGGCTTGATAGGGCAGCAAGTGTTCGCGGGCGAAGCCACTCGTTTGGCTTACGGAACCGAAGAGGCGATTGAGGGGCGCGACGCGTTTCTTGAAAAGCGTGAACAAGATTTCAAGCAGTTCCCTTGGCACTTCTAAAGAAAATAAATTTAAGCTCTGTGGGTAAGTCGCTGCATGGTTGTGACATCTAGCCACTGTCCGAACTTGCGTCCAACTTCTTTTTCCACACCGACAAGCTCGAACCCATGTTTCTGATGAAGAGCGAATGATGAAGGGTTCTCACCTGCTATCCGAGCGAAAATCGAGTGGAATCCGTACTCATCAGCAAGTCGTGTTAATTCTGCTAGCAACAAATTTCCGATCCCAGTGCCCTGATGGTCCTGATGGACATAGATGGAGTCTTCAACGCTGGTTCCGTACGCTGGCCTATCTCGGTACTTCGAAAGACATGCCCACCCAACAACAGCGTGGTCCTCATTAAGAGCAACAACACACGGCAGGGCCCCAGATCGATCACGAAGCCATTCGCGTTGCTCTTCAAGAGACTTTGGAACCAAATCGAAGGTCGCTACCCCGTGGAGAACTTCATGGTTATAGATGGCAGCAATTTCCGCTGCATCAGAAAGTTTGGCCAAACGGACCTTCATATATCTAACGGTACCGTTCAAGGGGTTGTGCATCATTGGTGTTGATCCGTAAGCTTTCAAGTCTGCGCGGGTTCGCCCGTTCATGGTTGCCGCGATAGCTCAGTTGGTA
>CEUZ01194585.1_pt1 | contig 14263 bp, 8 predicted proteins | sample 361511 | NCBI WGS metagenome assembly CEUZ01 (sample SAMEA2622822, study PRJEB7988) | marine metagenome | biome: marine biome (ENVO:00000447); feature: surface water layer (ENVO:00002042); material: "saline water (ENVO:00002010), including plankton (ENVO:xxxxxxxx)" | depth 5 m
TGGAACTTATTATTTTAAAAATAAAGAAATACTTGAAAAAAATTTAAAGGAGATATTTAAAAAAAAAATTAAAGTAAACGGCGAATATTATGTAAGCATGATATATAAACAATTAATTGAAAATAAAAAAAAAGTTGGTTTTTATAAAATTGATTTTTTTAGTCAGTGGGGGACTCCTGAAGATTTTAATGAATATAAAAGTTGGTCAAAAAAATTTGAAAAAATAAAAAAAATAAAAAAAAAGAAAGAATTAGATGGGATGTTATTAATACCTGCTGCAGGAAAAGGCATGAGATTTATTAAAGATGGTTTTACTACACATAAACCATTAATTGAAATATCAAAAAAACCAATATTAATTCAAAGTATTTTGACACATCCTAATTATAAAAATTTAAATGTAATTTTATCAAATAAAAATAAATCGTATAATAAACTTAACCAAAAAGTAAAAAAATATTTTCCAAAGTCAAAAATTAATATTTTAAATAAACATACCAAAGGTCAAGCTATAACTTGCCTAGAAATATTAAAAAAAGAAAATACAAAATTACCTATAACTATAGGATCATGCGATACAGGATTAATATATAATCAAAAAAAATTTCTTAAACTGTATAATAAATTAGACACTGATATAATTGTGTGGTCTACAACAGGTCATATTGAGTCGATAAGAAATCCAAAACAATTTGGATGGATTAAGGCGAATAAAGATAAAATAAATTTTGTTTCTGTAAAAAAACCATTAAAAAATATTAATTACGACCCAATAATTCTTGGCACTTTTACTTTTAAAAAAATAGAATATTTTATAAATTCAGTTAATAGTATGATTAAAAGAAAAGCTTTAGTTAACAATGAATTTTATATTGATACTTGTATAAATGATGCAATAAAACTTGGATATAATTGCAAAATTTTTCTGGTAGATGATTATTTACCTTGGGGAACTCCAAATGATTATAAAACATTTAAATACTGGCAAAAATATTTTAATTTATGGAAAAATCATCCTTACACAATAAAAAATTCAATTTAAAATGATACTGTTATCAATTATAATTCCTTGCTTTAATGAATCAAAGAGTTTGCCAATTCTAGTTAAAAATTTTGCTAATAAACTTAAAAGAAACGATATAGAATTAATTATTATTGATAACGGCTCTAAAGATTCAACTAATAAAATCTTATCTAATCTTAAAAAAAAATATGTTTTTCTAAAATCGATTAAAATAAAAAACAATATTGGTTATGGTAATGGAATTTTACAAGGCTTAAAAAAAGCAAAAGGCGAATACTTATCTTGGACACATGCAGATTTACAAACAGACCCCTATGATGTTATTTTAGGATTTGAAAAATATAAAAATAAATTATCACCAAATATTTTTATTAAAGGTCTTAGAAAAAAAAGACATTTTACAGATGTTATTTTTACAATAGGTATGTCTTTTTTTGAAACTATAATTTTAAAAAAATTTTTGTGGGATATAAACGCTCAACCTAATATTTTTCACAAGACTTTCTTTAATAAAATGACCGACATTCCTTTAGATTTTTCCTTTGATTTATTTTTTTATATAAATGCAAAGAAGAGGGATTTAAATATATATCGATTTCCTGTTATATTTCATGAAAGAAAGTTTGGCTTTTCCCACTGGAATACTAACTTTAAAAATAAAATGAAATTTATAAAAAGAACTATAAAATATAGTTTTCAATTAAAAAAAAAATTGTAGTAATATTTTGTATCTGAAACCATTAATAATTTGCCATAGAAAAAATACAGTCAAGGAATTAATAAAAACGCCTAATAAATACGGTGTTGAAATAGATGTAAGAAGTTATAAAAATAAAATAATTTTAAATCATGAACCACTTAGAAATGGTGAGATTTTTGAAAATTGGTTAAAGAATTTTAATCATCAGTTTCTAATTGTAAATGTTAAAGAAGAAGGATTAGAAAAGTATTTAAAAATAATTTTGAAAAGAAAAAAAATAAATAATTTTTTTTTTCTTGATCAATCGTTCCCTTTCTTAATTAAAACTTTGAATTCTAATGAAAAAAGATGTGCTGTAAGATTCTCTGAGTACGAAGATATTAAAACTATAAAAAACTTAAAACAAAAATCTGAATGGGTTTGGGTCGATCATTTTACTAAATTTCCATTGAAAAAATCAACTTTTAATTTTTTAAAAAAAAATAAAATTAAAATATGTATAGTTTCGCCAGAATTAGTTAAACAAACTTCTAAAAGAATTATATTGAATTTAAAAAATTATTTAAAAAAAGAAAAAATTCATATAGACGCTGTTTGTACAAAAAATCCTAATATATGGGATAAATAAAGATGAATTTATTTAAGCATTTCAAAAATAGTAAACTTTTCTGGTTTGGTTTTTTTATAAAAATTGTAGCTATAATTTTTCTTTCGCCTGTAATTCAAGATAAATGGTTTTTAAAATTTATAAGTTTTTCAATAAACAACTTTTCTTTCGATCCGTGGAGTGATTTTTATATTTCGGGTAAGGATCCTATGTCATATCCTTATGGCCCTATTATGTTAATTTTACAATTACCATTAAGTTTTTTTGGTGAATTTTTAGATAGTTTAAATTTTGCATCACAAGCTAAGAATTATTTTTTAAGTATTAGTTTTAAATTAAATATTTTAATTGCTGATATATGCATATTAATTATTTTAGCAAATTTATTTAAAGAGAAAATTAGCAAGATAATTACTTTTTACTGGCTTTCGCCAATTGTTTTATATATCTCTTACTGGCACGGGCAAGTTGATATATTTCCAACATCTTTATTAATATTTTCTTTATATTTATTGAAAGAAAAATCTTTTTATTTTTCAGCAATAGTTCTTGGTCTTACTATTGCATGTAAACTAAGTATGATTTTAGCCATACCATTTATTTGTTTTTATCTTTTATTTAATAATAGATACCATAAAATCATTTGGAAATTTATTTTAACCTTAGTTCTCACATTAGTTATTACTCAAGGTCCTTTTGTAAATACATTGGGTTTTCAAGAAATGATTATTAATAACCCTGCATTTGACAATGTGTTTAAATTCAATTTTTTATTATTTAAAGATTTTAATTTGTATATCGCACCTATCCTTTATTTAATTTTAATTTTTTCTAGTTATAAAATTGGTAGGATGAATTTTAATCTGTTGTATTCTTTTTTAGGAATTGCTTTTTTTATCATTCTAATATTTACGCCAGCTGAAATTGGATGGTACCTTTGGGTTGTACCTTTTTTAGTAGCTTTTCAAGCTAATACAGAATCTAAATTTTTTAAGTACGGAATTTTATTATTTTCTATAATTTTTGTTTTTAATAAACTTCTGATCGATGAAGGCTCTATAGTTCATTTTTTTAAAATGGATTATTATTATTTAAACAAAGATTTATCAAGTATTCTTTTAATTGGATTGGAAAAATTATCTATTGATTTAGTTATAAATAGTAGTTTAGCCATCCTATCAATTACAGGTCTAATATTAGCTTTTTTAATGGTAAAAAAAAATATTTTTGGAAATGAATTTTTTAAATTAGTTTATAAACCTATTTTAATTGCAATCTCAGGTAATTCTGCAGCCGGCAAAGATACTATGGGTAATGCTATAGCAGGTGTTTTTGGGGAAAATTCTGTAGCATCACTAAGCGGGGATGATTATCACCTTTTTGAAAGAAATTCTAAAAAATGGGAAAAAATAACGCATTTAAATCCTAAAGCCAATAATTTAAAACAATTTGAAAAAGATTGTGTTTCATTAAAAGAAGGTAAATCTATTTTTTGCAGAGAGTATGATCATGAACTCGGAAAGTTCACATTTAAAAAAAAAATTAAAAAAAAAGATTTTCTTCTTATCATGGGTTTGCACGCTCTTTACTGTAAAAAAGTAAGGAATGTAACTGATATATCTATTTTTTTAGATGTAAACGAAGAATTAAGAAAATATTTTAAAATAAATAGAGACCTTAAAAAAAGAAATTATAAAAAAGTTGATATAATTAAAGAAATTAATAGAAGAAAAAAAGACTCAAAGCTTTTTATTGAAAAGCAAAAAAAATACGCAGATGTAGTTTTTCGAATAGATCCTATAAACAAGGAAACGATAAGAAAAAAATCTAACAATCATTGGATAGATACAAAAATTAAATTGTTTATAAAAAAAAGAATAAATAAAAATTTATTCAAAAAATTAGTTTCGAAAATTTTTAGAAATTTTAAATATAATGAAAAAAAAGATTATATAATGGTCGAGTTAAATTCAAACGATTTTTTAATAGAAAATTTTAAAAAAGAACTAAAAAAGATATCTGAAAATTTAGATGAAATCTTAGCTATTTCACCTAACTATATGGATAAAGAAAAAGCAATAATACAGTTTATAACTTTATTTTTAATTTTTGATAAAGTAAAAGAAGAAAGAAAAAAATCTAAATTATTTTTTTAAGCAAATTTCTTTTCCACAACTATAGGATTTTTTAACTGATTAAGAATTTCTTTTGGAATAACATGCCAAAATAGTTTTTTTGTAGTTTCCCAATTATCTATTATTTCTTTTGCTTTTATAGAATTTGTAAACTTAATATGTTTGCCAATTAATTCTTTTAATAAATTTTCCCAGTATGATTTTTCTAATCTAAAATAAGCTACAGAATCAGAATTTAGATAATTAGAGAAAGTATTATTCTTATCATATATGAATGCCATACCTCCTGTCATACCTGCGGCAAAATTTTCTCCAACATTTCCCAATATAACAACATTGCCACCAGTCATATATTCGCAACCATTATTACTACAACCTTCGATAACAGCATTTGCTCCAGAATTCCTAACGGCAAATCTTTCGCCAGCTTGTCCATTTGCAAATAACTCTCCACTAGTCGCTCCATATAAAACAGTATTACCAATAATTATATTATCATGAGGTATAAAATTTGAATTTTCCCCTGGTTTTACAATAATTTTTCCTCCACTCAATCCTTTACCTACATAATCGTTAGCATCTCCATTAACAAAAATTTCAATTTGTTCTACAATAAATGCTCCGAGTGATTGACCTGCACTACCATCTAAATTAATTTGTACTTTTAATTTTTTATTTGTTTTTAATTTACTACTTACAATATATGAAGATAATTTTGCACCTACTGCTCTATTCGTATTTTTTACTGGGTATCTTAAATTTATTTTATTTGAAGAATTTCTTTTTCTCTTATTTAAAAAATCATTAATAATTTTTTTATCCAAAGTTTCTGGTACTTCATTTCTTTTTTTTACCGTACAATAAACTGGATTTTGTGACTCTGCTTTAACCAATAATGAGTTTAAATCTATTGTATCCACAGTTATATTTTCTTTACTAATTTGTCTTAGTAATTCTGTTCTTCCAATTATCTCATTAATAGATTTAAATCCTAATTTAGATAGTAATTCTCTTGTTTCTTGAGCGATAAATGAAAAAAGATTTACAACTTTTTCTGGAGTTCCTTCAAATTTTTTTCTTAACTCAGGCTTTTGCGTACATATACCAACAGGACACACATCGCTATGGCACTGTCTAACAAGTATGCAACCCATAGCAACTAATGAAGTTGTTCCAATTCCATATTCTTCAGCTCCCAATATTGATGCTATAACAATGTCTTTTCCAGTTTTTATTCCTCCATCAGTTCTTAATCTAACTTTATGACGTAAATTGTTAGCAACTAATATTTGATGAACTTCAGATAAACCTAATTCCCATGGTGTACCTGCGTATTTTATACTTGTTTGTGGACTTGCGCCAGTACCACCTGAATGCCCAGATATTAAAATTGTATCAGCTTTAGCTTTTGCTACACCAGCCGCTATTGTTCCAATTCCAGAACGAGAAACTAACTTTACACATACTCTGGCTTTTGGATTTATTTGTTTTAAATCATAAATAAGTTGTGCAAGATCTTCAATTGAATAAATATCATGATGAGGAGGTGGGGAAATTAATGTTACACCCTTTGTTGAGTGTCTTAACTTTGCTATTTCATCTGATACTTTGAATCCAGGCAATTGTCCTCCTTCTCCTGGCTTTGCGCCTTGAGCCATTTTTATTTCAATTTCTTCACAATTATTTAAATAATTTGCTGTAACTCCAAATCTACCTGATGCAATTTGTTTTACTCTTGAATTTTTACTATCACCATTAGACATTTTTTTAAATCTTGCTTCATCTTCCCCGCCTTCACCACTACATGAGTATGCATTCATTCTATTCATAGCAATAGCTAAGGTTTCATGTGCTTCTTTTGATAGAGCTCCGTGAGACATACTTCCGCTACCAAATCTTCTACAAATACTTTCTGCTGGTTCAACTTTCTTTATATTAACTTTTTTATTGAAATCCTTAAAAGTAAAGAAATCTCTAATATTAATTAATGGTAAGTCGCTAATTCCTTTGCTATATATTTTAAATTTTTCGTAAGAATTACTATTTACTGCATTTTGTAAAGTATGAATTAAATTTGGTTGATAATAATGATTCTCTCCATTTTTTCTATATTTATAATATCCTCCAATTGGTAAGGATATTACTTGTTCATCAAAAGCTTTTGTATGTAAATTTATAATTTTATTTTCTATTTCATGAAATCTTAAACCAGAAATTCGTGATGGCATTCCTGGAAATAGATCGGCAGCTAAAGTTCTATTTAAACCTACAATTTCAAAATTATATCCTGCTCTATATGAACTTAAAACAGAGATGCCCATTTTTGACATTGTTTTTAACAAACCTTTTTCAATAGATGCTTTATAATTTTCTAAAACTTCTTTTTCGTTAGTACCAAGATTTTTATTTTTCTTATACCTATTCAAAATTGTTCTTTCAGTTAAATATGGGTTAATAGTTGTAGCGCCAACACCTATTAAAACTGCAAAAGAATGTACATCTAAAACATCCGATGCTTGTACATTAATTGATACAAAGCTTCTTAAACCTTCATTAACTAAATGAGTGTGTACAGCTCCAACAGCTAAAGGCATAGGAATAGCAGCGTTTTCTGAATTAATTTTTCTATCAGTTAACAAAATATGTTCTACGCCACTTCTAACTAATTCTTCAGATTGTTGTTGAATTTTTTTTAAGGATTTTTCTAAATTATCATTTTTTTTATTTATACTAAAAATACAATTGATTTCTTTTGATTTATTCTTTAATTTTTTTTTTAAAAATTCATAATCCGTTGAAAATAAAAAAGGAGAATCTAAAAACATAAAATTACATTGACTTTCACTCTCCTCTAAAATATTGCATAAATTTCCAAGCCTGGTGTTCAAAGACATAACATTGCTTTCTCTTAAGGAGTCCATAGGCGGATTTGTTACTTGACTAAAATTTTGCCTAAAAAAAGGATATAAACCACGATAATTTTTTGAGAGCAAACTAATGGGTGTATCGTCTCCCATTGAGCCGATAGCCTCATTTTTTTCTTGCGACATTGGATCTAAAATTAATTCTAAATCTTCAATATTCCAACCAGACGCTAATTGCCTTTTTTTTAAATCTTCATCCTTAAAATAAAAAAAATTACTGTCGTTAAAATTTTTTTTTGAAACAAATTTTTTTGTTTTTTTTAACCATTTTTCATATGGATGTCGATTAACTAAATCATTTTTTATATCATTAGAATTCATGAACTTACCTTCTTTAAGATTTACACCTATAATTTGCCCAGGTCCAATATGTCCTTTTTCTAAAATCTCACTATTATCAATTTCTACCATTCCAGTTTCCGAACCTACAAACAAAATATTATTTTTTGTTATTGAATATCTCATTGGCCTAAAACCATTTCTATCCATTCCAGCAATTACCCAATCATTGCCATATGCGGCTATTGCCGCTGGACCATCCCATGGCTCTAAAACTGAATAACAGTATTCATAAAAATCATTAATTTTTTTTGTTTGATTTTTATTTTTAGCTTCAGGAATGGTTAATGCTTTAATCATTGGAAGATCTTTTCCACTATTAAGCAATAATTCATAAAAAGAATCTAATGCTGCAGAATCAGATGAGCCTTCCTGTATAATAGGAAATACTTCTTTTATATCGTCACCTAATATTTTACAAAACATTTTTGATTCGTGAATAATAGACCAATTAATATTTCCTTGTATTGTGTTTATTTCTCCATTATGTGCTAAAACTCTAAATGGTTGAGCTAAAGACCAAGTCGGAAAAGTATTTGTGGAATATCTTTGATGAAAGATTGCAAAATTAGATATAAATTCTTTATGTTTTAAGTCTGGATAAAATTTATCAATTTGTTCAGCAAGGAACATTCCCTTATATACAATTGATTTTGCTGATAATGAACAAATATAAAAATCTTTTTTTGCATTAGATGGAATTTTTTTTTCAATTTTTCTTCTTAAAATGAATAAATTTTTTTCAAATTCATAATCACTTAGATTTTTTGAGTTTTCGAAAAAAATTTGTTCAATTTCAGGTCTATTATCATTAGCTTTTTGCCCAATAGCATTTAAATTAACTGGAACAGATCTCCAACAATATATTTTATTACCAGAATTAATAATTTCTTTTTCAGTTATCGTTCTACATATTTCTTGTGCAATCATGTCAGTTCTGGGCAAAAAAATCATGCCAACAGCTATTTTTTTTTTTGACGGTATTACTCCAAGTGATCTTATATAATCTTTAAAAAATTCTTGAGGAAATGAAATTTGTATGCCTGCTCCGTCACCAGTTTTACCATCTGCATCAACTGCACCTCTGTGCCATACTGCTTTTAAAGCTTTTATTCCTGCTTCAACAACACTTCTATTATGATTTCCATTTATAGAAGCTACTAATCCAACTCCACAACTATCGTGTTCTTGTGATTTATTATAAATGCCTGCTTTATAAAGTTTATCAAAGTTTTTAATTTTATTTTTTAGCATAATTTAAAATACTGAAACTTTTTTTTCTAAATTTATTTTATTTTTATTTAATAAATATTTGTGAATTGAGTCTGCTGCATCTCTTCCATCTTTTATAGCCCACACAACAAGCGAAGCGCCTCTAACAATATCCCCAGCTGCAAAAACTCCTTTATCGCTAGTCATCATAGTTTTGTGGTCAACTTTTATTGTCCCCCAATTTGTAACTTTCAAATTTTTATAATTGAATAACTTTGGTAAATTCTCAGGATTAAAACCTAATGCTTTTATTACTAAATCCGCTTTTAATAAATGAGTATTATTAAGCATTGTTTTAGGCATTTCTCTGCCAGATGAATCAGTTTTATCTAAAACAACCTTTGCTACCTTTATATTAATATGATTATTTATTGATTTAAAACTGATAGGCACTGAAAGCCAAGAAAATTTAATACCTTCTTCTTCAGCATGAGAAACTTCTCTCATTGAGCCAGGCATATTTTCTTTGTTTCTTCTATATAAACACGTAACACTTTTAGCATTTTGTCTAACCGCTGTTCTAACACAATCCATAGCTGTGTCACCACCTCCAATAACAACTACGTTTTTATCTTTCGCATTTAATTTTCCATTATCGAATTCAGGAACTTTGTCACCCAATCCTTTTTTATTACTAGCAATTAAAAAATTGAGCGCTGGTATAATTTGATCTAGATTTAATTTTGATATATCTAGTTCTCTTGCTTTATAAACACCAGTAGCAATCAATATTGCATCATGTTTTTCTTTTAAATAATTAAATGATTTTGTTTTTCCAACTTCAAAATTATTATGAAAAATGACACCACCTTTTTTAAGAATTTTTGTACGCCTTTCAACTGCATATTTTTCAAGTTTAAAATTTGGTATTCCGTAGATTAATAATCCTCCTGGACGATCATATCTGTCATAAACTTCAACTTTATATCCTTTTTTTCTAAGCTGCTCCGCAGCAGAAAGTCCTGCCGGGCCAGATCCGATAATTCCAATAGATTTATTAATTTCTTTATTTGGTTTTACAGGTTGCACCCATCCTTTTTCCCATGCAGTATCAGTTATATGCTTTTCAACTCTTCCTATTGTTACAGACTCAAACCCTTTTTCTATAACACAATTTCCCTCACATAATCTATCTTGAGGACATATGCTCCCACAAATTTCAGGAAAATTATTAGTTGATTGTGAAACTTCGTAAGCTTCTTTTAATCTATCTTCAGATGCTAGTTTTAACCAATCTGGAATATTATTTTGTAAAGGACAATGTACCTGACAAAACGGTATACCGCATTGTGAACACCTACTTGCTTGTTTTTTTGCTTCTACTTTATTAAAATTATTATAGATCTCATTGAAATCTTTTAGCCTGTTTAAACCACTTCTTTTTTTAGGCATTTCTTTCTTTTGATTTACAAATTGTAAAAGTTTTGTTGTCATGCTAATAAATATAACTAATCTTTATGAAATTTGTATAGTAATTTAGTTTTTTTTTGAAAAAGTCAATAAAAATAACAAATTTTAAGGCATCTAAACTGACCTATTATTAAAATAAATTTAAATTATAATGAAGTAAAGATTTATGGAATTCGAAACTTTATTACAAATATTAATTACCGCAACTGTTCAAGGTATAACAGAATTTTTACCTATTAGTTCATCAGGTCACTTATTCTTTATAAACAAAATCTTTTCGTGGGAAGATATTAATTTAAATTTTATGATATCTGCGCATCTTGGCACTTTATTAGCTGTAACTTTATATTTTAGGAATGAAGTAAAGAAATATTTTATTCAAGGTTCTATTGAAATTTTAAAAAAGAAAAAAACAATTAATACCAGGTTACTTTTAAATTTATTTTATAGCTCAATACCAATTATATTATTCGGGTTTTTTATAAAATTTTATAACATTAATTATATTTATAGTCCTTGGATAATTTCATGTGCAGCTATTTTTTTTTCACTACTTTTATTAGCTTCAGATAAAGAAAAAATAAATAAAAATTTAAGAGATATTTCTATAAAAGATGCTTTAGTTATAGGAATTTTTCAAATCTTTGCTTTAATTCCTGGTTCAAGTAGAGCTGGTTTATGCATTACAGCTGCAAGATTTCTAGGATTAAATAGAATATGTTCAGCAAAATATTCAATGCTTTTATCAATACCCGCAATATCGGGGGCAACCTTTTTAATGTTAATTAATATTTTTAATGAAAAATCTTATTTTCTTTGGATGGAAATTATTTCTGTATTTTTTTTAAGTTTTTTCTTTGCATATTTAACAATATCTTTTTTTATTAAAATTTTAAAAAAAATTAATTTTAAAGTCTTTGTATTTTATAGATTAATTGTTGCTTTTACTTTTTTAATTCTATTTTATTTTCTTTAAAATCTTTAAATCTGAATTATTGCTTAACAATTTTTTTTTCAAATTTATTATTCTTTTTTTTTGTGCAAACAAAAGTATTACTAAAGCACAATCAAATTTAAATTTTTTTGTATTTTTTATAATTTTTAATATTTTTTCTATAGGTAATAAATAAAAATTTGTAATTTCGCCATCGTTATTTTTTGGCACAAAGTTTTTTGGTAGTTCTAAATTATAACAAAATAAAATATGCCTACTAAGTCCTACCTTTGTTTCAATTCTATAAGAGATATTTCCAATAAACTTTGATTTTAAAACTAATTTTTTATTAATATTTGCCTCTTCATACGCCTCTTTAATTAAATTTTTTTTCATTGTAACATTATAAGGCAATCCCCCTGCAGCCATTTGATCGAAATCATTAGGAAAATTTCCTTCTTTAGATCTTTTACCGATCCACATATAATATTTATTTCTTTTTTTTAAAAAACCATTTAAATGTGCACCAAAAAACTGGAAACCAAAAAAAGGGCCTGTTACTCTTTGAACTTTAAGCAATGGTTTAGAATTAAATGATTTAAATACTGGAAAAAATTCGCGATGTTTACTAGAAATAATTTTTTTTTTTATTAAATATTTAAATACCTCGTTAATTGCAAAAGTTCTTTTTTTAAAATTATTAATTTGTTCATTCAAAATAATTTTATTATTTTCTAGATAAAAAAAATTTGGAAATTTTTTAATTATGTTTAAATTTTTTTTTTTTATGTATCCAACTTGGTAACTACTTATATAAAATTTCAGAAAATTTGACTCGTTATATTTGTTGCATTCTTTTATTCTTTGAAGAAATGACATTTAAAAAAATTTATTAATAATGTTTTTCGAGAATATTTGCAAAATCACTCATAATTAAATTGATATCGTAATTTTTTGGAGTATATACACGTGATACTCCTAATCTTATCATTTTTTTTTCGTCTTCTTCAGGTATAATTCCTCCTACAACTAAGGGTATATTTGAAATTTTATTTTTTTTAAGCAATTTAATAATTTCTTTTGTCAAAGATAAATGTGATCCAGAAAGTATTGACAAAGCAATCATATGAACGCTTTCTTCAATTGCGGTATTTACTATTTGTTCAGGTGTTAGTCTTATTCCTTCATAAACAACTTCCATTCCTGCATCTTTAGCAGCAACCGAAATTTGTTCAGCTCCACTAGAATGACCATCTAAACCAGGTTTTCCCACTAATAATTTTACTCTTCTTTTTAATTTCGATGATAATTTATTTATTCTTTCATTAACTTTTTTATTATTATTTTTTTCAATTTTTGAAGATTTACCGACACCTGTGGGGGCTCTATATTCGCCATAAATTTTTCTTAAAGTATCTGTCCATTCTCCAGTAGTTACACCTGCATGAGCACATTCTATAGATGCTTGCATTATATTTTCATTTCTAGTTGCAGCATTTTCTAATTTTTTTAGCGCTTTAAAGCACTTAGATTGATTTCTTTTATTTTTCCAAATTTTTAATTTACGAATTTGATTTTTTTCTGAGTTGGAATCAACTTTAATAAAACCTTCTTTATCGTTTTTAAGCGGGGACTCAGCAGTTTCAGTAAATCTATTTACTCCTACTACAATCTGTTCCCCTGTTTCTATATCTGATACTCTTTGAGACATAGATTTAACTAAGTTATTTTTCATATAACTATTTTCAACTGCTGCAACAGCACCTCCCATTTTTTCAATAATATTTAATTCTTTTTTAACTATTCTTTTAAGTTTTTCTACTTTATTTTTAACAACTTTAGATCCATTAAAAATATCTTGATACTCTAGTAAATCTGTTTCATATGCAATAATTTGTTGCAATCTGATACTCCATTGTTGATCCCATGGTCTTGGTAACCCTAAAGCTTCATTCCATGCAGGTAATTGTATTGCTCTAGCTCTTGCATCCTTAGATAAAACAACGGATAACATTTCCAATAATATTCTATAGACATTATTCTCTGGTTGCGGTTCAGTTAAACCAAGAGAATTAACTTGGACTCCGTATCTTAACCTTTTAAGTTTTTCATCTTTAACTTTATATTTTTTAGTACAAATATCGTTCCATAAGCTTGTCATAGTTCTCATTTTACACATTTCAGTTATAAATTTAATTCCAGCATTAACAAAAAAACTTATTCTTCCAACAACTAAAGGAAAATCTTTTTTTGGTACTTGGCCATTTTTTTTTACAGTATTTAAAACTTCACATGCATTAGAAAGAGCGTAAGAAATCTCTTGGTCTGGAGTTGCGCCCACTTCTTGTAAATGATAAGAACAGATATTTATTGGATTCCATTTAGGTATTTCTTTATAAGTGAAAGAAATAATATCTGAAGTTAATTTCATGCTTTCTTTTGGTGGAAAAATATATGTTCCTCTAGAAAGATATTCTTTAATAATATCATTTTGCGTAGTACCTTGAAGATCCTTTCTCTTATATCCTCTTTTCTCAGCAGCAGCTATATATAAAGATAAAAGCCAAGCAGCCGTTGCATTTATTGTCATCGAAGTATTCATTTTACCAATTGGAATATTTTCAAATAATTCAAGCATATCGCCAATATGGCAAATAGGCACACCTACTTTACCAACTTCACCTTTAGCAAGTATATGATCTGAGTCATAACCTGTTTGAGTAGGTAAATCAAAGGCAACTGATAGACCTGTTTGCCCTTTTTTTAAGTTTGTCCTATATAGTTTATTCGATTCTTTTGCAGATGAATGTCCTGAATATGTTCTAATTAGCCATATCTTATCTTTATTATTTTTTTCTTTTTTATTCATAATTTGTTTTTAATATCAGAAAAAAAGTATATATAGTTATAAAAAAAAA
>CEUZ01006794.1_pt1 | contig 14260 bp, 9 predicted proteins | sample 361511 | NCBI WGS metagenome assembly CEUZ01 (sample SAMEA2622822, study PRJEB7988) | marine metagenome | biome: marine biome (ENVO:00000447); feature: surface water layer (ENVO:00002042); material: "saline water (ENVO:00002010), including plankton (ENVO:xxxxxxxx)" | depth 5 m
GATTTTATAAATGAAACTAAATCAGAAGTTTCAAAAGTTACTTGGCCAAAGAAGAAAGAAACGATGATGACTTCTTTGGCAATACTATTTATGGTTTTTTTAGCTGCAATTTTTTTTTTATTTGTAGATTGGTCTTTTTCAAATTTAATAAAATTTATTTTTTAAAAAAATGATTGAAGATAATAAAAATAATGATACTAAAGAAGAATTAAAAAAATCTTCAGAAGATAATGATATGAATACTCAACAAACAGAGACACAAAATACAGAAATAAACAATAATGAGGAATTGAAAAAACCATCAGAAGAGAGTGATTTAAAAACTCAACCAACAGAGACTCCTAGTTCTGAAATAACTAATAATGAAAATTTAAATGAATCTATAAAAGATAATGAAAATGATAATAAGGAAAACAGTAGTGTTGAAAAAAATGATGAAAAAGACAATGAAGAGACTAATGATGATAACCCAGATGCAAAATGGTATGTAATAGGGGCAGCATCTGGATTTGAAGAAAAAGCTAAACAAACAATTGTTGATAATGCTCGTAAAGCATCTTTAAGTCACTTTTTTTTTGATTATCAAATTCCAAAACAAGAAGTTGTTGAAATAAAAAAAGGTAAAAAAATAAATTCTGAAAAGAACTTTTTTCCTGGTTATATGTTAATTAAAATGATAATGAATAATCAAACTTGGCAATTAGTTAAAAATTCAAATAAAGTCTCAGGTTTTGTAGGTAATGAGAATAAACCCATACCTTTATCTCAAAACGAAGCTATGAAAATGTTAAAAAAAGCTGATAATAGTATTGAATATATTGCTCCAAAATATGTTTACGAAGTTGGGCAGCAAGTAAAAGTAATAGATGGACCATTTGCATCGTTTAATGGAATGGTTGAAGAAGTAGATGAAGAAAGAGGAAGATTAAAAATTTCTGTTTCTATTTTTGGAAGATCCACTCCAGTAGAATTAGAATATACACAAGTTGAAAAAATGTAATTATATTTAAAGTTATGGCAAAAGAAATAGACGGTTATTTAAAATTACAAATCCCAGCGGGGCAAGCAAATCCTGCTCCTCCAGTTGGACCTGCAATTGGGCAAAGAGGATTAAATATTATGGAGTTTTGTAAAGCTTTTAATGCTCAAACACAAAAAGAAAAACCCGGAATGCCTATACCATGTGTTGTTACAGTTTTCAAAGATAAAACATTTCAAATTAAAGTAAAAAAACCCCCAGCCTCTCATTTTTTAAAGGAAGCTGCGAATTTGACTAAGTCAAGCAGAAATCCGGGGAGAGAAATAATATGTCAGATACCAATGTCTACTATTAAGGAAATAGCTGAAAAAAAAATGGATGATTTAAACGCAGACAATATAGATCAAGCAGCAAAAATTATTGCTGGAACAGCAAGATCTATGGGTTATAAAGTTATAGAGTCAGGTAAATTATCTGTAGATGAAAAAATAAAGAAAGCAACTTTAGTTAAACCAACTCCAACAGAAGATAAAGCTAAAGAACAAAAAGATGGCGAACCTAACGATGCTCCACAAGCAAATGCTGAGGAGAAAAAATAATGCCGAGAAAAAGAAGTAAAAGATATATAGAAAATAAAAAAAAAATAACTGAAACAAAAACTTTAGCTCTTAACGATGCCATTAAAGCTTTAAAGAATAATAATAAAGTTAAGTTTGATGAAACATTAGACATTGCTGTAATGTTAAATAAAGAAAAGAATAAAGGAGAGGGTCTTTCTAGAGGCTACGCTCAACTGCCTAATGGAACTGGAAAAAAAATAAAAGTCGCAGTTTTTGCTCCCGGAGATAAAGTTAAAGAAGCAAAAGATGCAGGCGCTGATATTGTTGGTAACGAAGATTTAGTTAAAGATATTAAAAATGGGAAAATAGATTTTGATATAGCTGTCTCTACGCCAGATATGATGAAGGATATAGCAGTTATAGGAGAAAAATTAGGCCCATTAGGTATAATGCCAAATCCTAAAACTGGCACAGTAACCGATGATTTATCAAAGACTATAAAAAATATAAAAGGTGGGCAAATACAATTTAAATCAGAAAAAAATGCTATTGTTCAAGCAGGGATTGGAAAACTAAGTTTTTCTGAAGAAAATTTGGTATCTAATATTAAAACATTTGTAGATGCAGTTAATAAATCAAAACCAGATAGTATTAAAGGAAAGTTTATTAATAAAATTTATTTAAGCACTTCTATGGGTCCAAGTTTCAAAATAGATAACGTTAAATAATTTTCTTGATTAATTAATTTTTTTAATTAACTTTAAAAATTATTCAAAGATTGTAGGCGTTTTAAAAAACTTAATTTCCTACATGAGGATAAACAATGAAAAAAGATCAAAAAAAAAAATTCGTAAAAGATTTCAAAGATATATTTAATAATGTAGGCATATTAGTGGTAACCCACTATTCTGGACTAAAAACTACTCAAACAGATGAACTTAGAACTAAAATTAAAGAGGTTGGCGGTAGATTTGTAATTGTCAAAAATTCTTTAATGAAAATAATTTTAAAAGAACATAAAAGTAAAGAATTTAAAGAATTATTTAATGGCCCTGTAGCATTAGCATATTCTGAAGATGAAGTTTCAGCAGCAAAAATTGCGGTCAATTTTTCTAAAGAGAATGACAAGTTGTTAATTCTTGGAGGAATTATGGGTGATAAATTTTTAGAACAAAAAGACGTATTAGAAATTGCAACTTTACCTTCATTAGATGAAATCAGAGCTAAATTGGTATCTTTAATTCAAACTCCTGCAAGAAATATTGCTTACGCACTTAAGTTTTCTGCTAATAAATTAGCTAGAGTTTTTAATGAATATTCTAAACTTGATATACCAGAAGAAAAAGTTGAAGCAGAAAAAAAGTCAGAAGAAAAGACTGAAACTGAGGCAAAAACAGAAAAAAAACCTGAAACAGAGGCAAAAACAGAAGAAAAACCTGAAACAGAGGCAAAAACAGAAGAAAAAACTGAAACAGAGACAAAAACAGAAGAAAAAGCTGAAATAAAAGATGAAAAAAAAGATGAAGAAAAAAAAGATTAATAAAATTGTAAAATTAATGTTGAAAAATAAAAAAATATTGTTAATTTGTTGGAGATAAGGATATGTCCAGTGATACTCTAAATAAAATTGTAGAAGATTTATCTAAATTAACTGTTTCAGAAGCTGCTGAATTAAGTAAATTACTTGAAGATAAATGGGGTGTTGAAGCAAATGCTCCAGTTGCTGCTGTTGCTGCACCTGCAGCAGGAGGAGATGCTGCAGCTGAAGAAGATGCTGGAGGCGGAGTTGTTAATATAGAATTAACCGCAGCTGGTGATAAGAAAATTGATGTAATTAAAGAAGTGAGAGCAATTACTGAACTTGGATTAAAAGAAGCAAAAGATTTAGTTGAGAGTGCACCTAAACCTTTAAAAGAGGGTGTAAAAAAAGAAGAAGCTGAAGAGATTAAAAAAAAGCTCGAAGCTGTTGGAGCTAAAGTAGAATTAAAATAGTTTTTACTGTATAAAACATAAAGCTCCATATTAAAAATATATGGATACAAATTTATTAGCCCGAAAACGTTTTAGAAAAAGATTTGGTAGTATTCCTGAAATATTAGATATTCCAAATTTAATAGAAGTTCAAAAAAGTTCTTATGAAGAATTCTTACAAAGAAATGTTGATCCAAATAAAAGAGAAGTAATTGGGTTACAACAAGTTTTAAATGAAATTTTTCCTATTTCTGATTATGCGGGAAAAGCAACTTTAGAATTTATTAAATATAATTTAGAAGCCCCTAAATATGACGTAGATGAATGTAAACAAAGAGGATTTACATATGCTTCTGCTTTAAAAGTCACATTAAGAATTTTACGTTATGAAATTGATGAGGAGAATCCGGATCAAAGATCATTTAGAGATTCTGTTGATGATGAAGTTTATTTAGGAGATATACCATTAATGACTGATAGAGGAACTTTTGTTTTTAATGGTATCGAAAGAGTTGTAGTATCTCAAATGCATAGATCTCCAGGTGTATTTTTTGATCATGATAATGGAAAAGGCCATCCTTCAGGAAAATTATTATATTCCGCTAGAATTATTCCAATGAGAGGTTCTTGGATTGATTTTGAGTTTGATGTGAAGGATATAATGTATGTAAGAATTGATAGAAAAAAAAAATTATTAGCCAGCACATTCTTTATGGCTTTACAAGATGAAACTAAAGATGCGAAAGATAAAAAGACTAAGCCTAAAAATAGAACACCTGAAGATATTTTAAATTATTTTTATTCAAGTGTAGATCTTACACTAGTTGATAAAGGCTGGACCACAATTTTTGATGAAGAAAACTTTAATAATATCCGTATAACTTTTGATCTTATTGATGCAAAAAATAATTCAGTTAAAAAGAAATCAGGTTCTAGAATATCATTAGATGAAGCAAAAAAAATGAAACAAGAAGGTCTAAAAGAAATTTTTTTTAGCAATCAAACTATAGTTGGGAAATATTTAGCTGAAGATATTATAAATGAAAGTACTGGAGAAATTTTTTTCGAAGCCGGAGATGAAATTTCTGAGACTGATTTAGAAAATATAATAAAAAAGGATATAAAAAATATAAAAATTTTAAATATTGACCATGTTAATATTGGAGCAGCATTAAGAAATACTGTGCATGCTGATTTAAATTTAAACAGAGAAGAAGCTTTAATAGATATATATAAGAATCTTAGACCTGGAGAACCGCCAACATTAGAAGCTGCTGAAAATCTTTTTAATAACCTTTTTTTTAATCCAGAACGTTACGATTTATCAAATGTTGGAAGATATAAATTAAATGTAAGAAGCGAATTAAATATTGATGAAGAAGTTAATGTACTTACACCAAATGATATTTTAGAAGTTGGTAGGTATCTTTTATTTTTAAATGATACAAAAGGAAAGAAAGATGATATCGATCATCTTGGTAATAGAAGAGTTAGATCAGTTGGAGAGTTAATAGAAAATCAATATAGAATTGGCTTAGTTAGAATGGAAAGAGCTATCAAAGAAAGAATGTCTTCTATTGATATTTTTACCGCTACTGCGCAAGACTTAATTAATTCAAAACCAGCTGTTTCAATTCTGAGAGAATTTTTTGGAACTTCTCAGTTATCTCAGTTTATGGATCAGACTAATCCTTTGTCTGAGATTACTCACAAAAGAAGAGTTTCTTCATTAGGACCAGGTGGTTTAACTAGAGAAAGAGCAGGTTTTGAAGTAAGAGATGTTCATCCAACTCATTATGGAAGAATATGTCCAGTAGAAACACCAGAAGGACCAAACATTGGCTTAATTAATTCTTTAGCAACTTATTCTAAGGTTAATAAATATGGTTTAATTGAAAGTCCTTACAGAAAAGTTGTAAATGGAAAAGTTACTGAAGAAATAATTTTCTTAGCTGCAGATGAAGAACAACAATATACTATAGCTCAAGCAAATACAAAAATAGATGATAGTGGTAAAATAACTGATTTATTAGTTAGTGCTAGACAAGGTGGAGAATTTTTAATTGCAAATCCATCTATAATTGATTTTATGGACGTTTCACCGAAGCAACTTGTGTCTGTTGCAAGTGCTTTAATTCCATTTTTAGAAAATGATGATGCTAATAGAGCATTAATGGGATCAAATATGATGAGGCAGGCAGTTCCATTATTAAGACCAGACGCGCCTTTTGTTGGAACTGGTATGGAAGAATCAGTTGGTAAAGATTCAGGTGTTACAATTGTAGCAAAAAGAACAGGAAGAGTTGACAGTGTTGATGCTGCCAGAATTGTTATAAGTGTTACAAACCCATCACAAAATCAGTCAGGAGTAGATATATATAATTTAAAAAAATTTCAAAGATCAAATCAAAGTACATGTATTAATCAGGTGCCATTAGTGAAAAAGGGAGATATCATTAAAGAAGGTGAAATAATAGCAGATGGACCAGCTACATCTAAAGGTGAGCTAGCATTAGGAAAAAATATTTTAGTAGCTTTTATGCCATGGCAAGGATACAACTTTGAAGATGCTATTATTATGTCAGAAAGAGTTGTTAAACAAGATAAATTCACATCTGTTCATATTGAAGAACATGAAATAATGGCAAGAGATACAAAATTAGGTGAAGAAGATATCACTAGAGATATACCTAACGTAGGAGATGAAGCATTAAGAAATCTTGATGAGGCCGGTATTATTTATATCGGAGCTGAAGTGAAAGCTGGTGATATATTAGTTGGTAAAATAACACCTAAAGCACATTCGACTGTTTCTCCAGAAGAAAAATTATTGAGATCAATATTTGGTGAAAAATCAACTGATGTTAGCGATACTTCTTTAAGAGTTCCACCAGGAGATGCTGGAACAGTTGTAGAGGTAAGAGTTTTTAATAGAAGAGGTGTTGAAAAAGATGAGAGATCATTAGCTATTGAAAGATCTGAAATAGAAAGGTTGGCAAAAGATAGAGATGATGAAAGAGCTATTTTAGAAGAGTCATTTTCACAAATTTTTAAAAAGAATCTTGTAGATAATGTTGTTTCTAAAGGAATAAAGGACCTTAAGAAAAATCAAAAAATAACTTTAGAGAGTATTGATAGTTATTCGATAAAAGATATAAGAAAAATAGTTTTAAAAGATACAAAAAAACAAGAACTTATACAAAATTTGAATAAAAATTTTGACGAAGAATTAAAAAATCTTGAAAATAGATTTCAAGTAAAAGTAGAAAAATTACAATTAGGAGACGAGCTTCCTCCTGGAGTAATGAAAATGGTAAAGGTTTTTGTTGCTGCTAAAAGAAAATTACAAGCAGGAGATAAAATGGCTGGGAGACATGGTAATAAAGGTTGTATTTCAAAAATAGTTCCAATTGAGGACATGCCTCATTTAGAAGATGGTACCCCAGTAGATATTTTATTAAATCCTTTAGGCGTTCCATCTCGTATGAATGTAGGACAAATTCTTGAAACGCATTTAGGTTGGGCGTGCGCAGGTTTAGGAAAAAAAATAAGCAATCTTATTGATAATTATTTAAAAAATAATGAAAAAAAAGAGCTTGAAGAAAATCTAAATATTCTTTATGACAACAAAGTTGTAGATCAAATTGTTAGTAGTAAAAAAGAATTACTTGATTATAAAAATGAAATAAAAGGCGGGATATCTATTTCAACACCAGTTTTTGATGGAGCAAAAGAGTCTGATATAAATAATTTTTTTGATAAAACTAATTTGCATAATTCAGGCCAAGTAAAACTTATAGATGGTAGAAGAGGAGAATATTTTGACAGAAAAATTACAGTTGGATATATTTATATGCTTAAATTACACCACTTAGCTGATGAAAAATTACATGCCAGATCTATTGGACCGTATAGTTTAGTTACTCAGCAACCTTTAGGAGGTAAAGCACAATTTGGTGGACAAAGAGTCGGAGAAATGGAAGTTTGGGCATTAGAAGCATACGGAGCATCATATACTTTACAAGAAATGTTAACTGTTAAATCAGATGATGTCGCCGGTAGAACAAAAGTTTATGAAGCTATTGTTAGAGGACAAAGTGATTTTCAATCTGGAATACCAGAGTCTTTTAACGTTTTAGTAAAAGAATTAAGATCATTAGCTTTGGATGTTCAATTGAGGAATGCTGAGGTTTAAAAAATTATGACATTATCAAAAAAGGTTTTTGAAACTAATAAAAGATCTTCTTCTGAAATAGAAGATTTTGACAGTATAGGAATTTCAATTTCCAGTCCTGATAAAATTAGATCCTGGTCATTTGGTGAAATAAGAAAACCAGAAACAATTAATTATAGAACTTTTAAACCTGAAAAAGATGGGCTTTTTTGTGGAAGAGTTTTTGGGCCAACCAAAGATTACGAATGTATTTGTGGCAAATATAAAGGAATGAAATATAAGGGAATTATATGCGAAAAATGTGGAACTGAAGTTACTTTATCAAAAGTTAGAAGAGAAAGAATGGCTCATATCGAACTAGCTTCTCCAGTTGCACATATCTGGTTTTTTAAATCTCTTCCAAGTAGAATAGGAACATTTCTTGATATTTCTTTAAAATCTTTAGAAAAAATTTTATATTTTGAAGAATATATAGTTATTGAACCTGGTTTAACTGATTTAAAACAAAATGAATTAATTACAGAAGAAAAGTATCAAGAATTAATAGAAAAATATGGAGAAGGTAAGTTTGAAGTAGGCATAGGAGCTGAAATAATTAAGAGATTACTTAGTGAATTAAAAATTGATAAAGAAGTTAAAGCTGTTCAAGCAAACATTGAATCAACAAAATCAGATATTACAAAGTTAAAGCTTTTAAAAAGACTTCAATTATTAAATGCTTTTGCCAAATCTAAAGTTAAACCTGACTGGATGATTTTAGATGTTTTGCCGGTTATACCTCCAGATCTTAGACCTTTAGTTCCATTAGATGGTGGGAGATTTGCTACTTCAGATTTAAATGATTTGTATAGAAGAGTTCTTAATAGAAATAATAGGTTAAGAAGATTAATAGAATTAAATGCACCAGATATAATTATAAAAAATGAAAAAAGAATGCTTCAAGAAGCAGTGGATGCTTTATTTGATAACGGAAGAAGAGGTAGAGCAATATTGGGGTCAAATAAAAGACCTCTGAAATCTTTATCAGAGATGTTAAAAGGTAAACAAGGTAGATTTAGACAAAATTTATTAGGGAAAAGAGTAGATTATTCTGGTAGGTCAGTTATTGTTCCTGGTCCACATTTATTATTGCATCAATGTGGTATTCCAAAAAAAATGGCTTTAGAATTATTTAAACCATTTATTTATTCAAAATTAGAACAGTACGGATTGTCCAATACAATAAAAACAGCAAAAAAATTAGTTGAAAGGGAAAGACCAGAAGTTTGGGATGTTTTAGAAGAAGTTATAAAAGAACATCCAGTTTTACTAAATCGTGCGCCAACTTTGCACAGATTAGGAGTTCAAGCTTTTGAGCCAATGTTAATTGAAGGTAAGGCAATTCAATTGCATCCATTAGTATGTACAGCTTTTAATGCAGATTTTGATGGTGATCAGATGGCTGTACACGTTCCACTTTCTTTAGAAGCGCAGTTAGAAGCAAGAGTTTTAATTATGTCTACAAATAATATTTTAAGCCCATCTAGCGGTAAGCCAATTATTGTTCCGACTCAAGATATGGTTTTAGGAATTTATTATTTAAGCTTAATGTTTGATGAAGATATTGGAACAGGCATGTCATTTGTAGATATAGCAGAAATTGAACATGCTCTTTTAGCAAAGAAAATTACGTTGCATTCTAAAATTAAATGTAAGTATTCTTTTATAAATGATGATGATAAAGAAGAAACAGGTATTGCAGAAACAACAGCTGGAAGAATGTTAATTTATGAGATCTTACCAAAAAATAAAAATATTAAATTAGACTTAATAAATAAGATTTTAACAAAAAAAGAAGTAAGTAATGTGATTGATGCAATTTACAGACATTGCGGTCAGACGGATACAGTAAAATTTTGTGATAAAATAATGGTTTTAGGTTTTGAACATGCTTGCAGAGCAGGAATTTCCTTCGGTAAGGATGATTTAATAATTCCTAACGAAAAAGAACAACTAGTTGGTGAAGCAAAAAAAGATATTAAAAATTATGATCAACAATACACAAATGGAATTATTACAAAAAAAGAAAAATACAACAAAACTATTGATACATGGTCACAATGCACAGACTCTGTTGCATCTGCAATGACTAAAGAAATTGAAAAAACAAGAAATACAAATAAAATTAATTCTGTTTTTATGATGTCTGACTCTGGAGCTAGAGGATCTGCAGCTCAATTAAAGCAACTTTCTGGAATGAGAGGTTTAATGGCAAAACCTACAGGTGAAATTATTGAGACACCAATAACTTCAAATTTTAAAGAAGGATTAACAGTTTTAGAATATTTTAATTCTACTCACGGTGCTAGAAAAGGATTAGCAGATACAGCTTTAAAAACTGCTAATTCAGGATATTTAACAAGACGACTTGTAGATTCATCTCAAGATGTTGTTGTTATTGAAGAAGATTGTAAAACAGCTAATCATATCGAAGTTTCAGCAGTTATAAGAAACGGTACTGTTGTAGCTTCATTAGGGGAGAGAATTCTTGGTAGGACTATAGCCGAAGATTTACATGATGTGGTAAAAGGTAGTAAAAAAAAGATTTTGTCTAAAGGTGATTTACTCGATGAAAAATCAATTAAACAAATCCATGATGCAAATATCGAAACAGTAAAAATAAGATCGCCATTATTTTGCGAAACGCTTGATGGTATTTGTCAAAAATGTTACGGAAGAGATTTAGCTAGAGGAATTATAGTAAATATGGGAGAAGCTGTAGGGATACAAGCTGCCCAATCTATTGGAGAGCCTGGGACCCAATTAACAATGCGTACATTCCATATTGGTGGAGCTGCTACACAGACAACTGTTCAATCTAATATTATTTCTAATTACAATGCAAAAATAAAAATACAAAATAATTCTACAGTAAAAAATAGTGAAGGACATTTGATTGTTATGACAAGAAATTGCAAAGTTCTTTTCCTAGATACAAAAACTAATAAAGAAAAATCTGCTAATCATATTCCTTATGGAGCTAAATTGCTTATAGATGATGGTAAAAAAGTTAAGCCAGAAGACGTTATTGCTTCATGGGACCCTTATACAATTCCTATCATTTCAGAAAAAGACGGGATTGTTGAATATGAGGATGTAACTGACGGATTTTCATCAAGAGAAACTGTAGATCCATCTACAGGTATTTCACACAGAGCTATTATTGATTGGAAATTAAACCCTAAAAGTAAAGATTTGAAACCACAAATTAAAATTGTTGACGCAAAAGGAAATATAATAAAAACTTCTAAAGCTAAAGAAGCCAGATATTTTCTTCCAATTGAAGCAGTTTTAAGCGTAGCAAAAGGTACAAAAATATCTGCTGGAACAGTGATTGCTAGAATTCCAAGAGAAACATCAAAATCAAAAGATATAACAGGAGGTTTGCCTAGGGTTGCAGATTTATTTGAAGCTCGTAAACCTAAAGACCATGGGATATTAAATGCTGCTGATGGAATTGTAAAATGGGGTAAAGATTATAAGGCTAAAAGAGCAATTGTAGTTGAGCCAACTGATAAAAAACAAAAAGAAAAAATTTATTTTGTTCCAAAAGGAAGGCATGTAAATGTAAATGAAGGTGACTTAATTAATAGAGGAGATTTAATTGTAGATGGTCAGCCGACACCTCATGACATATTAGAGGTCTTAGGAAATGTTGCGTTCGCTAATTTTATGATAAACGAGATACAAGATGTTTATAGACTGCAAGGGGTACAACTTAATGATAAACATATCGAAGTAATATTAAGACAAATGCTTAAAAATGTTAGTATTTTGGAAGCTGGAGATTCAACATTTTTACCAGGCGAAACTGTTTTTAGAGATGTTTTTAATGAAACTAATAAGAAATTAGAAAAAGACGGAAAAAAACCAGCAACAGGAAAAATATTATTACAAGGAATTACAAAAGCAGCGCTTCAAACAAAATCATTTATATCAGCTGCTTCATTTCAAGAAACTACAAGAGTTTTAACAGATGCATCTGTTAATAATAAAATTGATCGATTAAAAGGTTTAAAAGAGAATGTGATAGTTGGTAGATTAATACCAGCTGGAACAGGTGGAAAAGTTAAACAATATAAAAAGACTGCAGTTGAAAAAGATAAAGAAATCTTGTCATTAGTAGAGAAAAAATCATTAAAAAAGTCAAAAGCTAGAGAAAAAAGGGCAAATTAAATATTTTTATTTTTCTTGTCTTTTTTTGTTGATTACATAAGTTAAATACATATTATCTCCACACAGGATTTATAAATTATTTATTTATTATGAGATATTTTAATTATGCCGACTATTAGTCAATTAGTAAGAAAAGGGAGAAAAAACACTTTATCAAGGAATAAAGTTCCTGCTTTAAAGAGGTCTCCTCAAAAAAAAGGTGTTTGTACTAGAGTTTATACAACCACACCAAAAAAACCTAATTCTGCCCTTAGAAAAGTAGCTAGAGTTAAATTAACTAACGGATTCGAAGTTACTAGCTATATACCAGGCGAAGGTCATAATTTACAAGAACATTCAGTTGTAATGATACGAGGTGGAAGAGTAAAAGATTTACCAGGCGTGAGATATCATATTTTAAGAGGTAATGCAGATACAGAAGGAGTTGGGGATAGAAAACAAAGAAGATCTCTTTATGGAACCAAAAAACCTAAATAATTTGTTAAAAAAAAATTATGTCTAGAAGAAAGAAAATAAATAAGCGTGAAATTGAACTTGACCCCAAATTCAAAGATAAAACTATATCAAAATTTGTTAATGTCGTAATGCTTGATGGTAAAAAAACCATCGCAGAAAAAATTTTATATTCTATTTTAGATAAAATTTCAAAAGAAAAGAAAATGGATGCAATAAAATTTTTTCATGATGTTTTAAGTAATGTGAAACCAAGAGTAGAGGTTAGATCTAGAAGAGTAGGAGGAGCGACTTACCAAGTTCCTATGGAAGTAAAAACTGATAGATCTCAAGCTTTAGCAATCAGATGGATTATAGATGCCGCAAGAAAAAGAGGTGGTAAAGATATGAAAATGAAATTATATCAAGAATTCTTAGACGCTCATCAAAACAAAGGTGGAGCAGTAAAAAAAAGAGAGGACACTCATAAAATGGCAGACGCTAATAAGGCTTTTGCTCATTTTAGATGGTAAAAATTAATTTTATGGCTAGAACAACAGAAATAAGTAAATACAGAAATATAGGAATATGCGCCCATATTGATGCAGGTAAAACAACTACAACTGAAAGAATTTTATACTATACAGGAAAATCACATAAAATTGGAGAAGTTCATGATGGTAACGCAACCATGGATTGGATGGAGCAAGAGCAAGAAAGAGGGATAACTATAACCTCCGCAGCAACAACATGTTATTGGAATGATCATAGAGTAAATATTATAGATACTCCTGGACACGTCGATTTTACTATTGAAGTTGAAAGATCACTTAAAGTTTTAGATGGAGCTGTTTGTTGTTTTGATGGTGTTGCTGGAGTTGAACCACAATCAGAAACTGTGTGGCGCCAAGCCGACAGATATAAAGTACCAAGACTTTGTTTTATAAACAAAATGGATCGTATGGGCGCAGATTTTGATAAGTGTATTGAAATGTTTAAAGATAGATTAAATGTAAAGCCAGCAATTTTGCAATTACCTATCGGCTCCGAAGAAAACTTCAAGGGTGTTATAGATTTAGTTAAAAATAAAGCTATTACTTGGAAAGAAGAAAAGCTAGGCGCTGAGTTTGAAGTTGTAGATATACCTGAAGAATTTAAAGAAAAATCTGAAAAATACAGAAATGAATTAATAGAATTAGTTGTTGAGCAAGATAATGAAATAATGGAAAAATATTTAGATGGAAAAGCTCCAACTGAAGAAGAAATAAAAAAATGTATCAGAAAAGGAACAGTATCTTTTAGTTTTGTGCCAGTTTTGTGCGGAAGTGCTTTTAAAAATAAGGGTGTGCAACCATTATTAGATGCAGTTGTTGATTATTTGCCCGCTCCAAATGAAGTTATCCCTGCAAAAGGTGTTAATCCTAAAGATGAAGAAGAAGAAATTTCAAGAGAAAGTAATGACGAACAACCTTTTTCAGCAATTGCTTTTAAAATTGCTAATGACGAATTTGTTGGTACTTTGACTTTTTGTCGAGTATATTCTGGAAAAATAAATCAAGGCGATAATGTATTATTATCAGTTAAAGGGAAAACTCAAAGATTAGGTAGAATGATGTTAATGCATAGTAATGACAGAGAAGATATTAAAGAAGCTTTTGCAGGAGATATAGTTGCAATTGCTGGATTAAAAGGTGCAACTACTGGTGAAACAATTTGCGACCCTAACAATCCAATTGTTTTAGAGAAAATGGATTTTCCTGATCCTGTCATAGAAGTTGCCGTTGAACCAAAAACAAAAGGTGATCAAGATAAAATGGGAGAGGCCTTAGTTAAATTAGCTGCTGAAGATCCTTCTTTTAGAGTAACTCAAGATGAAGAAAGTAGTCAGACAATAATTAAAGGTATGGGTGAACTACATTTAGATATTAT
>CEUZ01006076.1_pt1 | contig 14259 bp, 15 predicted proteins | sample 361511 | NCBI WGS metagenome assembly CEUZ01 (sample SAMEA2622822, study PRJEB7988) | marine metagenome | biome: marine biome (ENVO:00000447); feature: surface water layer (ENVO:00002042); material: "saline water (ENVO:00002010), including plankton (ENVO:xxxxxxxx)" | depth 5 m
TCATTACAAATTTTTCTTAAATATTTGAGACATTTGTCAGGTATAGACTTAATGCCCCCCTCGCCCATTATAGTCTCTAACATTATTGCCGCGGTATTCTTCTTAATTTTATTTCTAATATTTGGAAATCTTGGCTTAAATTTTCTGAATTCAATATGATCAAATCCTGGAACTTTAGGTCCAAATCCCTCTGTCATTTTTTTAGATCCACTAGCAAAAATTGCTGCTATAGTTCTTCCATGAAATGAATTTTTAATACACAAAATTCTATTTTTATTTGGTTTTCCCTTTGAATAGAAATATCTTCTTGCTACTTTTATCGCTGCTTCTGTAGCCTCAGTTCCAGAATTTTGAAAAATAACATAATCAGCAAAAGTTTTTTTAGAAAGTCTTTTGGCAAGTTTTTCTCCTTCAGGTATTAAAAATGCGTTAGATACATGCCAAACTTTACTTGCTTGTTTGTTAATTGCTTTTATTAAATATGGATTAGCGTGACCTAATGAATTAACCGCTATGCCTTGAACAAAATCTAGATATTTTTTTCCAGTAGTTGAAAAAAGAAAACTTCCCTTTCCTCTTGTAAAAGCAATTTTTCTTCTATTATAGTTTTTAGCTAATGAACTCATTAATTAATTTTACGATTTTATTTTATAACCTTTTTTATAAAGTATATATGAAATAAACCAGGTTAATATAGAAAGAAATATTAAATATGTTAAACCAAATTTAATTGATCCATCCATATTGTCTATAAATGAATATCTAAATCCATCAATCATGTGGAAAAAGGGATTATATTGACTCATAATATTTAAAAATTGAGGGAGCCTTTCAACAGAGTAAAAAGTTCCGGATAGAAAAGATAGTGGAACTATAATAAAATTTGTAACAGTTGCCATACTATCAAATTTATCTGCCCATAATCCAGCAATAAAACCAACTGCACCCATAATAAAAGAACTTAAGAATAAATAAGAAATAAAAATTAAATAGTGCTTTATTTCTATTTCAATGGTCAATGAAAATAGAATTATTGAAATAAATGAGATTATTAATGATCTAGTTATCGATGCGAATATTATAGCTAAAGTAACTTCTCCGGCTGATAAAGGTGCTCCAATTAAATCTACTATATTCCCCATTACCTTTCCCATTAAAAGAGATGAGGATGAATGAGAAAAAGCTTGTTGAATAACTTGCATAGCTATTAGACCTGGAGCAAGAAACTGAATAAACTCAACACCTAAAACATTTGGTCTATCTTCTCCTAATGCTAAAGAAATTACTAAAAGAAAAAGTATTGCAGTTATTACCGGGCCTATAACAGTTTGACCTAAAACTGAGAGAAACCTTAGAGTTTCTTTTAGATACAAGGTGTATGCACCAACCCAATTAATTCCAAATCTTCTTTCTCCGATTTGATATTTATTCTCTAATTCAACCATAAGTCATTATTCATAAACTTTTTTTAATGATTTTGTGAAAAAAACAGAAAAAATACTTGTTTTTAATGTTATTGTGTGTGTATCATTATATTGTTATAATTAAAAGATAACATACAATATATAGTATTAAATGAGTTGGACAGAAGAAAAAGTAAACAAATTAAGAGAGCTTTGGGGAAAAGGAAGCACTGCTAGTCAAATTGCAGAAATTATTGGAGGCATAAGCAGGAATGCAGTAATTGGGAAAGCACACAGATTAAAATTATCTGCTAAAATTTTAAAAAGACCAAGAATAAATTCAACAAATAATTCATTTTTTGAAAAGAAAAATCATATTCAGAGAAAAAGTAGAAAAACAAAATTTAGATCTTTACTATTAGATAAAGATTTTGAACCTGCAAAAAATTTAACTTTAGAAGAATTAAATGAAGATACATGCAAATATATGGAAGGACATCCTAATGAAATCTCATCTTCATTTTGTGGTAGAAAAAATGTTGAAAAGTTTTCTTATTGTCCATTACATCTAATTGTTGTCTTTCAACCAAGAGGAAAGAAGGAAGATATAAATGAAGAGGATGAAATACCTCATTTTATAGAAAAAAAAATAAAATCTGCTTAAAAATATATTAATTATTTTGAATATTCACCACCATCTTTCCACATATACGAATACTTTAAAATTTCGTCATCAAATCTAAGCTTAGCAGTATAACCAATATCTTTATTTGATTTATATTTTTTTGATATAACATTGTCATACTTGAGAAGACGTAATTGATCTCTTGTTATTAATGGCTTTGGAAATTTCTCGAAAAAGAAAGCAAAAAGATTTGCAAAAAATATTGGGACAGGTATTAATAATCTTTTTTTATCAATAGAATTTAATAATTTATTGATAATTTCTTTAAATGATATCTCTTCAGGTCCAACACATTCAATTACCTCACGGCAAATATTATTCTCAATTACTTTAGAAATTATTTCACAGATTTCAGTCACGTGAATTGGAGAAAATTTTGTATTTCCGTTATAATATAATGGAAATATTGGTAACAAATTTAATAAACCTAAAAGTCTACATGAAAAATTGTCATCAACACTAAAAACAACAGATGGTCTCAAAATAGTCGCGTTTGGAAAATTGTTAATTATTTTTTTTTCACCCTCAAGTTTACTTATTGCATAATTACTATCCAAAGCATCTTCAACACCAAGAGCTGATAAATGAATAAATTGCTCAAGTTTATATTCCTTTGATTTTTTTGATAAAATATTAGGAAAATTAATATGAATATTTTGAAAATTATTTTTTTTATTTTCAAAAAGAATACCAACAAGATTTATACATATGTCTTTATTTTTAAATAAATTATTTAGTTGATTTTCATCAAATATATTTGCTTCAATAACATCAATATATCCTGGATTTCCACCTAGCTTTAAAATTGCGCCTTTTTGATGAAGGTTTCTAGTAACTACCGTAACTAAATGATTATTTTTTGTTAATTTACGGATCAAGTGACGACCAATCATTCCTGAACCTCCAAAGATCAATACTTTTTTCATAATCTAAAAATAGACATTATTGTAGTGTCTTTATATATATAAATAAAAAAAAAATAACATATATATATTAAAATGGATAATATCAAAATTTTTGAAAATGATTTACCATCAGAAATTGATTTGTCACAAGAAAAGGTAATAGGGATAGATAATGAAGCGCTCGGTTTGGTCTTGGGTAGAGATCCTCTAACTTTAGTTCAATTGGGCCTTGAATCAAAACAGTTTTATTTAATCAAACTCAATAGAAAAACGTATAAAGCTCCCAATTTAATTAAAGTATTGTCAAACCCTTCAACCCAATTCGTAATGCATTACGCAAGGCAAGATTTACTCTGGTTAAAATATCATTTAAATGCCGAGCCAAAAAATATTTTTTGTACAAAATTAGCATCAAAACTGGCCAGAACTGCTTCATCTATGCATGGCTACAAAGATTTAGTAAAAGAGTTATGTGGCAAAGATATTTCAAAAAAAGAGCAACAAAGTGATTGGGGTAATCCTAATCTCACTCCAAAACAAATAAGTTATGCTGCACAAGATACAGAATATTTATTTGATATTAAAGAAAAATTAACAAAAATGTTAATAAGAGAGAAAAGATTTGATCTTTTTGAAAAATGTATGAAAGTAATACCTGCACTTGTAGATATAGAAATTTCAGGATTTAAACCTTCGATATTTGAACACTAAAAATGAAAAAAAAAAATTTTATACCAATTGCTAGAGATGTTATAGAAGCCGAAATAAAATCTTTAAAAAAATTAAAGTTAAGCATTAATCAATCTTTTAACAAGGTTGTGGAAGCAATAATTAATTGTAAAAGTGGCAAAGTAATAATTTCAGGAATAGGAAAATCTGGAATTATTGGACAAAAAATTTCTTCTACGCTTGCCTCAGTAGGAATACCATCTTTTTATGTAGATGCCGCTTCATGCTCTCATGGCGATCTAGGTAAAATTAGCTCTAATGATGTTCTTATTTTAATAAGTTTTAGTGGTGAAAGCCTAGAATTAAAAAATATTATTCAATATGCAAATAGAAATAAAAAAATAACCTTAATAGGTATTGTATCAAAAAAAAATTCTCTGTTATACAAATCTTCAGATTTAAAATTACTTATTCCAAATGTTGTAGAAGCGGGACCGGGAAATATTGTTCCAACATCTTCTGCATTGATAACACTTAGTATTGGTGATGCAATAGCAGTTTCAACCATGAATTATAGAAAATTTGGTAAATTCGATTTTAAAAAGTTTCATCCAAGTGGAAGTTTAGGTGCAAAACTTAAAACTGTAGAAGATTTGATGATTAAAGAAAAAAAAACACCTTTCATTAGAGAAAATATTTTATTAGGACGTGCACTTAAGATAATGAATAAATTTAACTTAGGAGTATTAGTTGTGAGAAATAATTTCAAGAAAACAATGGGTATTATTAGTGATGGTGATTTAAAAAGAATATCAGAAAAAAATACTAATATAAAAAATCTTGTTGCAAAAAAAATTATGAAAAAAAATCCGATAAGTGTAAATAAAGATATATTGGCTACTAAAGCTTTATCAATAATGAATTCAAAAAAAGTTACTTGCCTATGTGTTCATAATAAAAAAATGAAAAATAAAACTATTGGAATTTTAACTATTCATAACATCTTAAATGCAAATATTAGATAAATGAATGTTAAAACAGCAATTCAATTTTTAATTTTTATAATAATTTTAGTTTTCTTATATTTTTTTATTAAAAATACTTTTTTTAAGGAACAAAAAGAAATTGTTGATTTAACTGAAGATAAAATTATTGAAGAAATACAAATTGCTGATGACAAAAATAATATTATAGAAAATCTTAATTATATATCAATTGATGCTGAAGGTAATGAGTATATATTAAACGCGAAATATGGTGAGGAAAGCACTGATGACCCTAATATTATAATTTTAGAAAAAGTTCAGGGAACTATTAAGCTAAAAAACAAATCTGATATAGAAATAAAATCTGATTTTGCTAAATATAATTCAATAACTTTTGATACAAATTTTTATGACAATGTTTTTGGTTTTTTTGAAGATAGTGAAGTTTCTTCAAATAATTTAGATTTATTCTTTAAAAATAATAAGGCTGTAATGTATAATAATATTAAATATTTAGATAATAATACTACTTTAAATGCAGATGAAATTAACTTTAATTTATTAAATGGAGATGTAATTATTAAAATGTTTGATGAAAAGAAGAGAATTCAGATAACTAAAAATTAGGATTATGGCCATAATTAAAAAATTTAGGATAACAACGTTTAAAAAAGAAATAAATAAAATTACATTAAAAAAAATTTCTCTTTCATACAATAAAAGACAAATTCTGGATGATGTTTCTTTTAATATTAGAGAAGGTGAAATTTGTGGTTTACTTGGACCAAACGGAGTTGGTAAATCAACAATTTTTAATATAATTATTGGCCTGGTAAAACCAAATTATGGAAATATATTTATTGATAAAAAAAATGTCACTGAGCTTCCAATTTACAAAAGAGCAATTGATTTTGGTTTAAGCATTGTGCCTCAAACGGGAGGCGTTTTTTCAAATCTAACTTGCTTAGAAAATTTAAAAGCAATAAGTGAAATAGTAATCAAAAATAAAGAAGAAAGAAATTTTAAAATTGAAAAAATGATTTCAAAGTTTGAATTAGACGCTGTAAAAAATACTAAAGCAAAACATCTTTCTGGTGGTCAAAGAAAAAAAGTAAGTATAGCAATGTCACTTATGTCGGACCCAAAAATAATTTTAATGGATGAGCCTTTCCAAGGCCTAGATATAATGTCTACAAGAGATCTTCAAGAAACAATTGTAAATCTACAAACTGAAGATAATAGCAGATGTTGTGTTATTTCAGATCATGCAGCTAGAGATTTATTGGCTATAAGTGACAGAGCTATAATTTTAGCTAACAAAAAAATTATTGCACACGGTACTCCTTCAGAACTAATAAATAATACGAATGCAAGAAATTTTTATTTTGGAGATGCATTTAAAATTATCTAATCTTTTTAATGAAAAAAATTGCATACATTAATGAAAGAATAAAAAGTTTTAATAAAAAAATTTATGTGCCTGGTGATAAAAGTTTATCTATTAGATGGATTTTGTTTGCATCACAAGCTGTAGGAACATCAACCGCATATAATTTACTTAAATCTGAAGATGTAAAAAGTGCTCTAAACGCAATAAAAAAATTAGGAATAAAGTATAAAATTAATAAAAAAATATGCAAAATTTATGGAAGAGGTCTTAATGGATTTAATTATAAAAAAAATACAATTATTAATGCTGGAAATTCAGGAACTTTAGCAAGATTAATTTTTGGTTTATTAGTAAGTTCTAAAAATCAAATTATTTTAAAAGGTGACAAAAGTTTATCAAAACGAGATTTTTCAAGAGTAATTGTGCCAATGAGAATGTTTGGTCAAAATATTAAATCAAGAAACCAGAAATTACCTATTAAAATTAAAGGAACTGATTATCCAAGGCCAATTAACTTTTATGAAAAAAAAGGAAGTGCCCAGGTAAAAAGCTGTATTCTTCTAGCAGCAATGAATACTCCAGGAACCACAGTTATAAAATCAATTCCATCTAGAGATCATACAGAAAAGTTATTTAAATATTTAAAATTACCAATTAAAATTTTGAAAAATAAGAAATTTGATTTTATAACTTGCACGGGAACAAAAAACTATAAAGGTTTCAACTATATAATTCCTGGTGATATTAGCTCTAGTTCATTTTTTATTGTATTAGCTTTATTAACCAAAAATTCTAAAATTTTAATAAAAAATGTTAACGTAAATAAATCAAGAACTGGAATAATAGATATTTTAAAAATTATGAAAGCAAAAATTGTATTAAAAAATAAAAAAAATTATAATGGAGAACAGATCGCAGACATTTTCGTAAGAAATACTAATCAATTAAAATCAATTAACTGTCCATTAAGAATGAATAGCCGTTCAATTGACGAATTTCTACTAATTTTCTTAGTTTGCGCTAAAGCAAGTGGAGTATCAAAATTTAATAATATTGGTGAATTAAGAAATAAAGAGACAGATAGATTAAAGTTTGCAAATAAATTTTTAAATAAAATTGGAATTAAAACAGAAATAACAAACAATTCTTTTAAAATTTATGGAAACCCCCAACTAAAACTGAACAAAACTTATAAAATAGAAAAATTTGATAAAGATCATAGAGCATGTATGCTTTCGTTTATTGCAGCTTTATCGTTGGGTGGAAAATGGGTAATCCATGATATAGACTCAATAAATACATCTTTTCCAAATTTTGTATCACTATTAAAAAATCTAGGAGCTAAAATTAGTTGAAAAAAAAAAATTTTAAATTCTCAATTGCTATTGATGGCAGTAGTGCCTCAGGTAAAACTACTGGGAGTAAAATAATTGCAAAAAAATTCAAATTTAAACTCTTGTCATCTGGAAGGTTATACAGATATCTGGCTTATAAAATTATAATAAATAAGGACAAATATAATAAAAAATTTATAAAAGATGAATCGAAAAAAATTACTTTAATTAAATTAAAGAATAAAAAACTTAATAGTCCTAAAGTAACCAAATTATCTTCAGTTATTGCAACTAAAAAATATATAAGAGAAGAGTTAAAAAAAGTTCAAGTTGATTTTATAAAAAAGAATAAAAAAGTTATAGTTGAAGGTCGAGATATTGCTTCAAAAATAATGCCAAATGCTGATTTAAAAATTTTTTTTAAGTGTTCTCTAAAAGAAAAAGCAAAAAGAAGGTTAAAAGAATTTAGGGTTTTAAACAAAAATATAAAACTTACTGATGTTAAAAAATCATTAAAATTAAGGGATTTTGTTGACAAAAATAGAAAAGAAAGCCCCTTGCTTTTTGTCAAAGGTGCTGTATTAGTTGACACCACTAAATTAACTTTGAAACAAATGAGGCTAAGACTGATTAATTTAGTAAAAAGGAAATTAACTACGAAATATGGAAATTTATAAAGATCTTAACACTAAAGCAAACAAAGACTTTGAAAACCTATTAAATTCCCAGTTATCTAAAGTAAAAATCGAAGAAGGAAAAATCATTGACGGTATAGTAACAAAAATAACTAATAAATTTGTTTTTTTATTTGTTGAGGGTTTAAAATCAGAACCTGTTTTGGATATTAATGAACTAAAAACTTTAAATTTAATTGATAAAATTAAAGAAGGATCAAAGGTAACTGTCTTACTTGAAAAAATTGAAGATAAAAATGGTGATGTAATTGTGTCGGCGACAAAAGCACAAAAAATTAAAGGATGGTATGAATTAGAGAAGGCTTACGAAAAGAATGAACCAATTATGGGAAAAATTACCTCAAAATGTAAAGGAGGAGTAATAGTTGAGCATATTGATACAGGTTCGTTAATGTTTTGTCCTGGATCTCAAATATCAGATAAGCCATTAAAAGATATTTCTCATTTAATGAATGAGCCTCAAAAATTCGCTTTAATTAAACTAGATAAAATTAGAGGTAACGCTTGTGTTTCTCGAAGGCAAATAGTTTCTACAAATAAGAAGGAAGATAAAGCTAAAATAATTGAGAAGTATAAAGTTGGAGATAAAATTAAAGATGCAGTTGTAAAAGGATATAGTTCTTTTGGTTGCTTCTTTGGTGTGAATAATGGTGAACTGGACGTGCTTGTACATCTACAAGAAATTTCTTATTCAAGAATAAACCATCCTGATGAAGTTTTTAACATAGGTGAAAAACATGATTTATTAGTAATCTCTGTTGATAAAGAAAAGTTACAAGTTGGGTGTTCAATAAAACAGTTGTCTCCAGATCCGTTTGAACATATTTCAAACTATGAGTTAAATAAATTATATAAGGTAAAAGTTGTAAAAATAACTGATTATGGTTGCTTCTGCGAACTTGAACCTGGTTTAAGTACTTTGCTTCATTCAAGTGAATTAAGCTGGACAAAAAAAAATATAAGTGCAAAAAAAATATTCAAAGTTGGTGATGTTATCGACTGTGTAATTACAGAAATTGATAAAGAAAAAAGAAGAGTTGCTATTTCTCATCGACTAACAAAGGAAAATCCTTACGAAGCATTAGAAAAAAAATATCCTGTCAAATCTGAAATAGAAGGAAAAATATCTAGTATAAATGAGTATGCAATTTATTTAAATATCGAAGCTTATGATATTGATGTTTTTTTACATTCAAATGATCTTTCTTATACTGGAAATCCAGAAGAAGAATTAAAGAAATATAAAAAAGGTGATGTTCTAAAAGTTCAAGTATTAGAAATTAAAAAAGAGGAACAAAAAGTTAGGGTTGGTTTAAAACAAACCACACCAGATCCACTAGACTATTTTAAAAATAAAAAAGTTAATGACGTAGTCACAGTAAAAGTTATCTCTTCTGATAGTAAAGGATTAACAGTCAAACCAGAAAATTCAGATTTAAATATAATTATAAAAAAATCACAAATAGCAATAAATTCAGCTGATGCAAGACCTTCAAGATTTGTTGGTGGTGAGAGAATTGATGCTGCTATATCAGAAATTGATCTTGGAAAAAGAAAAATAAATCTTAGTATAAAATTATTAGAGGAATTGCAGAATAAAGAGGCTGTTTCTAAATTTTCATCACCTCTTTCAGGAAAAAATTTACCTTTTTCATCACTTTCTGATAAGTTAAAGAAAGATAAAAATGAAAACGAAGAACAATAAGTTAATTTGGCACTAGTAAAATCAAAAATATTAGATCATTTATCAAACAATTATCCAAATTTCTTAAAGAAAGACTTATCTAAGTTAATCGAAATTACTCTCTCAAAAATAGAGGATGCGCTAAAAAGGAACGAAAGAGTTGAGCTAAGAGATATTTTTACTTTTGAAACTAGAGTTCAGAAAGCCAGAATGTCACGTAACCCAAAAACACAAGAAAAAATAAACGTATCTGAAAAAAAAATAGTCCATTTTAGAATGTCCAAAAAATGGTTTAACAATCTAAATAATGAGTAAAAATATATTTATAGCATGTGATACGAACAAAACCTCAGTTGCAAAAAAGATAATTAGATATTCAAATACAAAAAAATTAAAAATTGGCTACAAATTTGGTTTAGAATTCGTAAACTCAAAAAATGGAAGATCCTTTATATCTAAAATTAAAAATAAAATTATTTTTGCTGACTTAAAACTACACGATATACCGAATACATGCTCATCTACAGTCAAAGCTATAAAAGACCTTAAAATTAATTATTTAACTATACATATAAGTGCAGGACTAGAGGCATTAAAAGCAACAAAAAAAGTTTCTGGTAGTATTAAATTAGTTGGAGTAACAACTTTAACATCAATTGACAATACCTCGCTGAAACAGATTGGCTATGATAAGAAATTAAAAAATTTAGTTATCCATCAAGCTAAACTAGCTAATAAAGCAAAACTTGATGCCATTGTTTGTAGTGCCCATGAGGTAAAATATTTAAAAAAAATATTTAAAAAAGAAATAATTACTCCAGGAATTAGATTTAATTCAAAGAAAAATGACCAAAAAAGAATAGACACGCCAAAAGAAGCTTTTAAAAAGGGTTGTGATTGGCTTGTGATTGGTAGACCAATTACTAAGGGCAATATAAAGAAAAATATTCAAAAATTAATAGATCATCTTAACAAATAATGGATGCTAAAATTTGTGGAGTCAAAGATTCAAAAACTTTACGTTATATAATTAATCATAAAAATCCACCTAGATTTATTGGTTTCATAACTAATTATCCAAAATCAAAAAGATATATTAATCTAAAAAATCTTAAGAAATTAATAAATATAAATAGAAAAAAAATTAATTTTGTTTCTGTACTTGTTAAACCTAATAATGAAATCTTAAAAAAAATTAAAGGTTTAAATTTTGATTATTTTCAATTATATGATGTTAGTCCTAAAAGAACAAAAATAATAAAAGAAAAGTATAAAGTAAAAATTATAACCGCCCTAACAATTGAAAATGAAAAAGATGTAGAAAAATATAAAAAATTTAAATCTATTTCTGAAATAATTTTATTTGATAGCAAAGGATATGAAAAATCTTCTAAATTTGATCACAAACTACTAAAAAATATCCCATCTTCACTAAAAAAAATGCTCGCAGGAAATATTCAATATGATGATAAGCTTGATAAATTTTCTAAAATAACAGATATTATTGATATTTCTGGAAGCTTGGAAACCTTGGGAGAAAAAGATATTTCTAAGATAAATTTTTTTTTAAAAAATATAAGTAAAACTAAAAAATGAAAATTAAAAAAAATATACCACTAATTGATCAACATAATAAACTTGGATATTGGGGGGGAAAATTTGGAGGTAATTTTATTCCTGAGACTTTAAAAAAACCAGTCGAAGACCTATCAATATTATTTGAAAAATTAAGGAAAGATAAAAAATTTATTAGTGAAAGAGATTATTACTTTAAAAATTGGGTTGGATCTCCAACATCTTTTATAAAATTAAAAAATTTAACAAAATATTTGGGAGGTGCTCAAATATGGGCAAAAGTTGTATCTGAGGCCAATGGAGGAGCTCACAAAATATATAATGCAACTGTTCATTGCCTAATAGCAAAAAGAGCTGGTAAAAAATATATTGTGGGAGATACAGGCGCAGGATATGCGGGAAAAATGCTTAGTATGGCTGCAAAAAAATTTGGCTTAAAATGTAAAATTTTCATGGGCGCTAAGGACATTAAAAGACAAAAACCTAATTGTGAAGCAATGAGAAAAAATGGAGCAGAAATAGTTCCTGTTTATACAGGTAGCCAAACACTTGTTGATGCTGTTAGCGAATGTATGAGATATTGGGTTTCAAATTGTGATACAACTCATATGTGTGTTGGTTCAACTGTTGGGCCTAATATTTTTGTTAAAATTTGTGGATGGAGTACATCTCAAATTTCTAGAGAACTTTTTATACAAATAAAAAAAGAATTTGGAACAATTCCAAAAAAGATAAAATTACTAAATTGCGTTGGAGGTGGATCTTCAAGTTTTGGATTTTGGAATGAATTTATGGATTATGATAAAAGACAAATTGAATTTATTGGCATAGAAGCAGGTGGACCAGAAAAAAGTAAAAAACATGCAGCTCCTTTGACTTATGGATCAAAGATTGGAATATTGCATGGTGCTGCTCAATATGTAAACCAGGATCAAGAAGGTCAAATAGAGGAAACAGAATCTATTAGCGCTGGATTAGATTATCCCGGAGTTTCTCCTCTTCATTGTTTTTTAAAGGATGCAAAAAGAGCAAGATATACTGCGGCCAGTGATGAAGAATCTTTAAAAGCTTATCAACTTGTAACTAAACTTGAAAAAATAAGACCAAGTTTAGAACCAAGCCATGCATTTGCAGAAGCAATTAAAATTGCCCCTAAGCTTAGTAAAGATACAATAATTATTTGTAATAGTTGTGGAGATAGTTTTAAAGATAAAGACATTTTAAAAAAAAGATTAGGAAAATATAAATGAATAAATCACAAATTAATCTTGCTTTTAGAAAATGTAAGAAAGAGAAAAGACCTGCGTTACTAACCTATACAGTCGCTGGAGATAATACAAAAAAAAAATCATTAGAAATATTAAATTCAATTTCAAAATACGCAGATATTGTTGAGTTAGGATTTCCACATAATACTCCAATAGCAGACGGGGGACAAATTCAAACCTCAAGTTACCGTGCAATCCAAAAAGGTATTAAAATGAATGATATATTTCAAATTGTAAGAAAGTTTAAAAAAAATAAAAATTCAAAACCTCTAATTTTAATGGGTTATTATAATATGATTTATCAATATGGCGAAAATAATTTTTTAAAAAGATGTAGGAAAGTAGGAGTTGATGGTTTGATTGTAGTTGATTTACCTTGGCCAGATAATAAATTTTTCGCAAAAAAATGTAAAAATAATTTTGTAAGTTTTGTTCAATTAATATCCCCTACAACTTCAAAAAAGAGAATGAAAAGAATTATTAATGATTCACATGATATGATATATTATATATCGATGCTTGGTACTACAGGTAGTAAATTGAAAATTTCACCAAAACAAATATTAAAAAATTATAATAAGGTAAAAAAAATTGACAGAAATAAAAATTGTGTAATAGGGTTTGGAATTACAAATAAATCAATTAAATCTTTTAAAAATTCTGATGGAGTGGTTGTTGGAAGTGAAATTTGTAAAGAAATTACTAAAAGTTTAAACAATAGACAAAATCCTGTCACAAATGTAAGTAGAATAGTAGAAAGATTAAAAAATAAAATATTATGAACTGGCTTACAAAAATAAAGGTTTTTGGCGATAAAATAAAAAAAAATTTACAAAAAAAATTTCCCACAAAAGAAGAAATTGCAAATTCAGATTGGACAAGCTGTTGTAAAGGCCCAATTTTAAAAAAAGATTTAGAAGAAAATTTATGGGTTTGTAACTCATGTGGGAAACATCATAGAATTAGTTGTAGGCAAAGATTCGATATATTTTTTGGAAAAAATAAATATGAAATTCTTGAAACACCTGTACCAGCTGAAGATCCTTTGAATTGGAAGGATACCAAAACATATAAAGAGAGATTAGTGCAAGCTAGAAAAAAAACTGGTCAGAGTTGTGCAGTAATGATTGCAAAAGGTCAAATTAATGGAATTCAAATTACAGCTGGAGCAATAAATTTTGATTTTATCGGAGGATCTGTCGGTGCTGCAGAAGGAGAAGCTATAATCTATGGTGTTCAGCATGCAATTGATAATAAAACCCCTTATGTTTTTTTTCCTTGTGGAGGTGGACAAAGAATGTTTGAAAGTCCAATAGCCTTAGCGAATATGACTAGAACTACACTAGCAATTAATGAACTTAAAAAAAATGATCTTCCATACATAGTGTGTTTTACTGATCCAACAGCAGGTGGAATAACTGCATCTTTTGCCATGTTGGGAGATATCCATTTTGCTGAGAGTGGTTGTTTAATAGCATTTGCTGGTAAAAGAGTGATCCAAGCAACTGTAAAGGAGGAGTTAAGTCAAGATTTTCAAACAGCTGAATTTGTTGAAAAGCATGGGTTTGTTGACAAAGTATTAAATAGAAAAGATTTAACAAATGAAGTTGGAAAATTGCTTGAAATATTGCTAAAGAAAAATTCTGATGTAAATTCAGAATTATC